>Ga0207421_10000905_pt1 | contig 38558 bp, 31 predicted proteins | sample SodLakKL_010_SED_4_FD_187542 | JGI IMG/M metagenome (GOLD analysis project Ga0207421, IMG submission 187542) | Alkaline sediment microbial communities from Lake Tanatar, Kulunda Steppe, Russia - 8KL_010_SED (SPAdes) (version 2) | ecosystem: Environmental > Aquatic > Non-marine Saline and...
CAGGGCGTTGCTGACCGACTCCCGTCCCGGAAGAGGTGATTCAATCCACCCTTCGGTATTATTAGGAAAACGCACCCGGGAAAAGCTCTTTTCTCCCCTTTGAGACAACTGTAAGCCTTTTATATCGCCCTGGTTAAAGCCATAGTAATAGACTTTTCCCGGGAAGCGTTTACCCAAATCTAGGAGGCGGGGATCATCGCCGTTCAAAACAGCTACCCCGCCTGAGCCGAGGTAATCAAGTATTTCTCCTTTAGCCCTGGCAATAGCCTCAACCGACCCCAGCAGCTCAATATGGGCTTCGCCGATATTGGTAATTACTCCGATCGAGGGCCTGGCAATATCACACAGGGTTTTAATTTCACCGGCAGCGCTCATGCCCATTTCCAGCACGGCCACCTGGTGGTGATCTTCCAAATGCAATATGGTTAAAGGCAAACCAATTTCATTATTCAGGTTGCCTGTTGTTTTCAAAACTCTATATTTTGCAGAAAGGACACCGGCAATAAAGTCTTTGGTAGTGGTTTTACCGCTGCTGCCGGTAATGCCTACTACCGGGAGATTAAACCTTTTACGGTATGCGGCTGCCAGTTTCTGCAGCGCAGTTAAACTGTCTTCAACTTCGATTAGCAAAAAATCGGGAGGCAAATCCGGGTCTAATGCTTTACCGGCCTGGCTAAAAGCCGCTACCGCTCCCTGTTCGGCAGCGCGGCCGATATAAAGATGTCCGTCGGTATGCTCTCCGGAAAAGGGCACAAACAAATCGCCTGCCGAGGCCTGCCGGGAGTCAATAACGCATCCTGATATCATCTGTTCAGGGTTTCCCTGAAGCAGCCGCCCTCCACTTTTTTCAATTATCTCCTTACCGGTGAGCATCATAACTGTCTGCTCCTTTAAATTTATTCTTCATTTTCTTCATCTTTATCCGGTTCATCTTCTTTTGAAGGAGGCACCTGTAAATAATTAAGGGTATCTTCCATGATCCGCCTGAAAGTCGGGGCGCTGGTCTGGGACCCGTACTGCGGTCCCCTGGTCACCCCGTCCACTGCCACATAAAGGACCATTTGAGGGTCCTCAACCGGCGCAAAGCCGACCAATGAATAGACAAATTCGTCGTCCATATAGTTTCCATCTTCGTCGATTTTTTCGGCAGTGCCGGTTTTTCCGGCCACCCGGTAACCGTCAATATCGGCATTGCCACCGGTTCCGTCTATAATAACGCTCTCCATCATATCAATTAACTTTTCAGAAGTATCACCGGAAACCACCTGCCTGCGCATTTCAGGTTCCCTTTCAAAATAAACTTCCCCGTCCTGGCTGCGGATTTCTTCCACCAGGTAAGGTTTGTACAGGTAACCACCGTTAATCATGGCAGAAACAGCCATTACCTGCTGGACAGGGGTTACCGACACTCCCTGGCCGAAAGAAGTCGAAGCCAGTTCCAGGGGATTAAGCTGTTCCTCGTCAAATACCAGGCCGCTGCTTTCACCCGGATAATCTACCCCGGTAGGAGTGCCAAATCCAAATCCGTCAATATAATGGGTCAGCTTTTCCTTGCCCAACTGTTCGCCAAGCTTAATAAACGCCGGGTTGCATGAACCGCCTACAGCTTCATAAAAGCTAATCTCACCGTGCCCTCCCCGTCCCGAAGTCCAGCAGTTGATACGACGGCCGCTAACGGTTACATGCCCGGAACAGTGATAAGTTTCCTCGGGTTCAAAAATCCCTTCTTCCACTACGGCAGCAAGGGTGACCATTTTAAAAGTCGACCCCGGTTCAAAGGAAGAGGTAAAAGGTGCAAGAGTCCAGCTTAAAGGATCGTAAGAATCATAAGCTTCCGGTTCAAAATCGGGCCTTGAAGCCGCTCCCAGCACCGCCCCGCTGTTCGGATCCACCGCTAAAGCCATAACCTGTTTAGGCGCCGCTTTTTCCATGATCCGCTCCAATTCCTTTTCCATGATATGCTGGATTGATTCATCTATACTCAGGTGCAGGTCATAATTGCCTTTCGGATCAGCGTGCCGTTTAAAATCATGCGGCAGCTGCCGTCCGTGCCCGTCTGCAGGAAAGAGCAACTGTCCTTCAGTACTGCTTAAGTAATCTTCATAATGCGCTTCCAGCCCGGCCAGCCCCCGGTCCATTCCAACAAACCCAAGCAGTTGAGAAGCAAGGTTCTCACCGGGGTAATCCCGCTTCTCCTCATTAAAAAAGATGATTCCCGGAATGTTCATTTCACGCACTGCTTCGGCAACTTCAGGCTCCACCTTCCGCTTGATATATACTGCGCTTCGATCCATACTCATTAGCTCCTTAATTCGCCGGGCTTCCATGTCTAAAACCGGGGCCAGGGCTGTTGCCGCTTCTTCATGATCTTCTACTTGCCGGGGAATAGCGGCTACCGTTTCCACAGAAACGCTGCCTGCCAGTAAACGCCCCCCGCGGTCGTAAATATTGCCACGGGCGGTTTGTACCAATACATTATGATTCCACTGATCCCAGGCCTGCTCGTATAATTCTTCGGCCCTGACAATCTGGATCCAGGCCAGGCGGCTGATAAGCAGTAAGACGGCCAATACGGTTAATATAAATATCACTATTAACCTTTTTCTAACAGTTGTCCGGCTAACGGTAAAATCAGCCACTTATAGCTCACTCTCCCGGTTGATAACTTACTCTTCCCACGCCATGCTGTGCGGAAATGATATTTAGCTGTTCCCTCGAGGGTTCAACCATACCCAGTTCCTCCCTGGCAATGTTTTCTATTCTGCTCACAGAACTGAGCCTGGCCACTTCTATTTCCATGATCCTCGATGATTCCCGCACTGTCGAAAGCTCGGAACGGGCACCGCTTAGCTGGTAATTGAGCACTACCAGCGATGAGTACTGGGCTACCACTACCAGGCTGAGAATAAAACAGGCGGCCATGATCGAAAGCAGCTTTACCTTTTTCAGCCGCCTCTCAGGCCGGCTCGAAACCCTGGGATCTCCACCCGGAGGCGCCGGTGAAGGAACCCGGTTAATGGAAGAAATTTTTCTTGCCTGCTGCATCTTAACTCACCTACTTCCTGCTTAAGCAGTTTTTAAACGCTCCGCCGCTCTTAAACGGGCACTGCGTGAGCGGGGATTCTCTTCTATTTCCTCCTCGGAAGGCTTAACTGCCTTGCCGGTTAAAACCTTAAGAACCGCCTGACCGTCGCAAATACAGGGCCTGTCCGGGGGACAGCTGCACCTTCTCGCCTGCTCACGGAAAAAATTCTTTACCAGGCGATCCTCCAGCGAATGGTAAGCAATAACGCAAATCCTCCCCCCGGGAACCAGGCATTCAACCGCCCTGGGAAGCACTGCTTCAATATTCTCCAGTTCCCGGTTAACTGCCAGGCGCAGGGCCTGAAATACCCTCCTGGCCGGGTGCCCTCCATGCCTGCGGTAACGGGCAGGGATTGCTTCTTTTACTATTTCAGCCAGCCGGCCGCTATCAGTGATCGGCCCTTTCTGTTCGCGTTCCCTGACAATCCGTTCCGCAATTCTTTTAGAGAAGCGTTCTTCTCCGTAGCGGAAAAAGAGCCTGGTTAACTCCTGCACGGGGTATTGATTGATAATATCTTTTGCCGTAAGACCCTGGCGCTGATCCATTCTCATATCCAGGCTGCCGCCTGTATGAAGGGAGAATCCTCTTTCTTCTTCCATCAGCTGGAGGGTTGACGCACCCAGGTCGATCAAAATTCCATTTACACCACTATAGCCTTTTTCTTTCAAAACTTCTGTCAGGCAGGTATAGTTAGAGTGGACCAGGGCCACCCGGCCTGAATAAGGGGCCAGTCTTTTTTCAGCTCTTTTAAGCGCCGCAACATCCCAGTCCAAACCAATCAACCTCCCTTCAGGGGGTAAACAGCGGCAAATTTCTTCCGCATGTCCGCCGTCACCGACAGTAGCGTCAAGGTAAATCCCGCCATCCCGGCAGTTTAGATATTTTATAACTTCATTTTTCATAACCGGGCGGTGCATTTCCACCATTTAAAGACACCACTTTATAGATCAATATCTTCCAGTTTTTCCGCCAGCTCCTCGTAATTTTCATCAGCCTGGCCGAAGTATTCCTTCCAGGCTGTTTCACTCCAAACCTCAACCCGGTTGGAAACACCAATAAACATTACATCTTTTTCTATACCGGCATACTCCCTTAAATTTTGGGGAATAAGGACCCTTCCCTGCTTGTCAGCCTCCACTTCCATGGCCCCGGAAAAGAACAGGCGCATAAAAGCCCGGGAATCCCGCTTGGTAAAAGGAAGCTCCTTCAATTTTTGTTCCAGCCTGGCCCACTCGGAGGGAGGATATACAAAGAGGCAGTGGTCGAGCCCCCGGGTAATTACAAAACGGTCTCCGAGCCCTTCCCGCAACCGGGAGGGTATGATCACCCTGCCTTTTCCGTCGAGCGTATGTTGGTACTCCCCGGTAAACATCTGTTCGCCTCCATCTGGGACACTTACAACCACTTTTCACCACTTTACACCACTTTTCTCTATATTTCAACCCCTTTTCATTTTTTCCTGCCTGTTTTTAAAAAAAATATTAAAAAAGTGAGGAAATTTGATTTATTCCCCCACTTAAATTACATATTTATGCAGTATCAGTATAATATTTACATTTTATTGTTAGCCATAAACCTGTCCAGCGAAAACTAGAAAACCGGTTAAGAAAAGAACTGCATATAAACAGGATGCCCGTGATAAGCCGGCACAAATCCCAGGTGCAGCACTGCCGAACAGCAACTAAATGGATTGAATTTCACCTGAAATAAAATTTAAGAGATCACAGTCGAGGGAGGCAGGAAGCGATTCCGGTGGAAAATGATCATTTAGCGTAAGTATTCGATAAATGTGGTGGCAATGAAAAAATAAATCATTAACCCGGTAACATCTTTAATCGTAGTCACAAAAGGCCCGGCAGTTATCGCCGGGTCAATGTTAAGTTTACCACATACCAGTGGGACCAGGGTGCCGATCAGGGCGGCAACGGTAATTGTGGCCAGAATTGATACCCCGACTACCGCCCCCAGGTAAGGGTTGCCCTGCCATAAGTAAGCAGCAATGGAAATCAGCACTCCGCTGATCAAACCAAGGGAGGCCCCGATCCGGATTTCCTTGAAAAAATAAGGCCAGGCTTCAAGCAGGTCGATTTCCCCGGTTGCCAGGCCGCGCACAAAAATAGTGGAAGACTGGGTCCCCACATTGCCCCCCATGTCCATAATCACCGGGATAAAAACTGCCAGGACCACAATTGCCTCCAGGGTACTTTCATACCCCCCGATTACACTGCCCGAAATAAAACCGCCAACCATGCTAATCAGCAGCCAGGGCAAGCGTAAACGCACAATTCTACTGACAGGGGCTTTAGTCAGCTCCATACCAACTACTTCAGAGGCCCCGGCAAGGCGGTAAATATCCTCGGTAGCCTCCTGCTCCATAACATCAATAACATCGTCAACGGTAATAATTCCGAGCAATTTGTTTTGATCGTCGACCACAGGTATTGCCAGAAGATCGTACTTTGAAACCACCCGGGCCACTTCTTCCTGGTCGGTTAAAGCATTAACGCTGATCACGTTCTGCTTCATAACTTCTTTTAATATCGTACCATCGGAAGAAGCAATCAAATCACGCAGAGAAATAACCCCGATCAACTGCCCTTCGTGATCAACGACATAAACATAGTAAATTGTTTCCGCATCGGGAGCAATTTCCCGGAGTCGAGAAATCGCTTCTTCAACCGGGATATCGGCGGGGAGGGAGATAAACTCCGTAGTCATGATCCCCCCGGCACTTTCTTCCGGGTACTTCAAGAGGCTGCCAAAATCAGCAAGCTCTTCTTCGCCGATCAGGTAAAGTATTTCCTGGGCTTCCTCGGGTGAGAGTTTGCCGATCAGGTCGGCTACATCGTCTGAAGCCATGTCGGTCAGTATAACTTTGACTTTATCTTTATCCAGCTGCCTGACTATTTCAGCCTGTTCAAAATCTTCCATTTCCTGGAGTAAAAGGGTCGCATCCTCATCGGGCAGGCGCTGTAACAGCTCGACTTTTTGAACCGGTTCCAGGTCTTCTATTTGTTCAAGAATATCCCCGGGATGAACTCCCGCCTTCAAATCACGGCTTATAGAGTCAAAGTAAGTTTCAACCGACAATCCTCTCACCCCCTTTTACGATATTTTGTTCCCATAAAGTGAACGTACAGCCTGTTTCAAATTAATCGCTGCAGGTCTGAAATGAAAGCCCGGGCGAGAAGCAAATTCATTTCAGCCGGTTTAATCCACAGCCCTGTAATTAGTGGGCAGAAATTTTGTAAATATTAAACAAACCTTATTATAGCATGCTAAAAAACATAAAAAAACCCCGCCGTGCCGTGGACCGTTGGTTTTGAACAATTCCCCCTACAGGTGGGTGCCCTCTCAGCTGTTTTGCAGGTCCCCTCTTTAGAGGCATCTGCGCCGCAGCTGAAGGCCGGGCTCCCTTTCGTTCAATGTTGGCTCAAAACTTAATCGGTTTACACGAACACAGCAGGGCTTTATTCGTAATTGCCTTACTTTATGCATAAAAAGCATAGCACAAATACTGCTTTGTTGCAAGCCAGCTGTATCTTATAGCCTACCGAAAAATCATTAAATTTTTTTAACTGGTTGGCTACTCTTTTTCACTGCTTTTTTTTATTTCAATCCCCAGTTCTTCTAGCTGCTCTTCCGATACCCCTGCAGGGGCCCCGGTCATTAGACAGCTGGCCGCAGCAGTTTTGGGGAAAGGAATTACTTCCCGGATAGAATCATCGCCGCTTAGAAGGGCTACCAACCGGTCGAGTCCGAGGGCTATCCCGCCGTGCGGCGGGGCCCCATAAGTCAGGGCATCCAGTAAAAACCCAAACTTTTCCTTACTTTCTTCTTCGGACAATCCAAGCAGGCTAAATATTCTGCTCTGCTCTTCGCGGTTATGGATGCGGGTGCTGCCTCCGCCAATTTCGACCCCGTTAAGCACCAGGTCATAAGCCTGGGCCCGCACAGAAAGGGGATCGCTGTCCAGCAGATGGGCATCTTCATCCTTTGGAGCGGTAAAGGGATGGTGATCTGAGTCGTACCTTTGTTCTTCTTCATTGTAGTGAAAAAGTGGAAAATCAATCACCCACATAAAGTGCGGTTCTTCGCTCACCTTTTCCGGTGCCAGCCTGGTACGCAGGTGGCCGAGCACTTCACAGGCGGTTTCCCACTTATCGGCCATAAATAGCAAGACATCACCTGCAGAAGCTTCCATCTTGAGGTTGATTTCTTCAACCAGGGATGATGTAAAAAATTTACTGATCGGCGAACGCCAACCCTCTTCTTCCACGTAAGCCCAGGCCAGTCCTCCGGCCCCGAGCTGGCGGGCAAGCAGCGTGAGGTCGTCCAGATCCTTGCGGCTTAAATGATCAACCCCCCCGGACACACGCAAACCTTTAACCGAACCGCCGGATTCAAGTGTCGAAAGGAAAACTTTAAACTCACTTTTCCGGGCCAAATCATTAAGCTCTACCAGTTCCATCCCGTAGCGCAGATCGGGTTTATCCGAACCGAAGCGGTCCATCGCCTGGTAGTAGGGCATTCTCAGGAAGGGCCTTTTTAGTTCAATACCATGAAATTCCCGCCACAATGCGGCCATCAGTCCTTCAGTAATAGCAAAAAGTTGTTCAGTGCTGATAAACGAAGTTTCAATGTCAACCTGGGTAAATTCCGGCTGCCTGTCCGCTCTTAAATCTTCATCCCGGAAACAGCGCACTACTTGAAAGTAACGCTCAATACCGCTAACCATAAGCAGCTGCTTGAATAACTGCGGCGATTGGGGCAGGGCATAGAAAGAACCGCTGTGTTGGCGGCTGGGCACCAGGAAGTCCCTGGCCCCTTCCGGGGTGCTGCGGGTTAGCATGGGGGTTTCTATCTCCAAAAATTCGTAGTGATCGAGAAAATCACGGATCAGCTTAACTGCCCGGTGACGCAGCTGCATTCTTTTCAACATCTCCGGGCGGCGCAGATCAAGGTAGCGGTAGCGAAGGCGCAGGTTGTCATCTACATTGACCCCGTCTTCAATATAGAAAGGCGGGGTTTTCGAAGGGTTCAATATTTCCATGTTTTCAACTTTAAGTTCAATTTCACCGGTGGGAAGGGAAGGATTAATGGTTTCTTCCGAACGGCGGACTACTTCTCCTTCGACCGATATTACAAACTCGCTCCGCAAGCTTTCAGCCTGCCTGAACATTTCTGATCCCATTCTCTGGTCGAAAACCAGCTGCATTAAACCGCTGCGATCGCGCAGGTCAATAAAAATCAGGCCCCCGTGATCGCGGCGCTTGCCGACCCATCCGCTCAATTTAACTTTCCGGCCAACAAAATTTTGATCAAGGACCCCACAATAGTGAGTTTTGACCGCCGGCCCGGCCTGTTCAGGCAGGACCACCTCAGCCTGCCCTCCTGTAACGTTGCTTTCTTTTCCTGCCGGACTGACAGATTCTTTCCCGTTACCCCCGGTATCTTCTCTGTATTCCTCAGTCAAGTGAGCAAACAGCTCTTCGCGGGACAGATCTGCCTGTTCACCGGTTTCCATATTGCGAAGGGTAAATCTACCTTCTTTTAGCTCATCTTCGCCGATTATAACTACCCGGTTAAAACCCTGCCGCCCTGAATATTTCATCTGGGCCTTGAGGCTTCTTTGAAGCAGGTCTGTCTCTGCCGCCACTCCGTTTTTTCTTAAATCATGGGCCAGGGAAAGGGCTTCTCCTTCCAGGCCTTTTCCTGCAGCGGCAATAAAAACCGAGGTCTCAACCCGGGGTAATATTTTGTCCCAATCCATGGTTAAAAGAATTCTTTCCACACCAAAAGCAACCCCTACGCCTGGAACATAAGGACCGCCAATATGTTCAACCAGGTGATCGTAGCGGCCTCCACCGCAAAGCGAAGCCTGGGCCCCGGCGCCGCCGGCGGTTATTTCAAATGCTGTGCGGGTATAATAGTCAAGTCCGCGAACCAGTTTCGTATTCAGGTTATAGGGAATCCGCAGTTTTTCCAGCAAGGCTTTAACATTATTAAAGCTTGTTTCGCAGCCTTCACAAAGATGGTCAATCATCTGCGGGGCTTCGGCTACCAGGTTGCGACAGCTTTCCTCTTTACAATCAAGGACCCGCATCGGATTATTTTTATAACGATTGCCGCAGTCTTTGCACAAGCTATCTTCCAACCGCTCAAGGAAGGGGACCAGGGTATCCCGGTAGCGGGGCCGACAAACAGGGCAGCCGACGCTGTTCAATTCTATTGAAAGGTTTTCAATCTGTAGGGATCTGAAAAAATTATAACAAAAAGCAATGATTTCCACATCGGCAGCCGCGTGTTCTGAACCAAATATTTCCAGGCCAAACTGGTTGAACTGCCGGTAGCGGCCGGCCTGGGGCCGGTCATACCGAAACATCGGCCCGCTGTAGTAAAGCTTAATCGGCTGAGGCTTCTCGCCAAGATTATGTTCGAGGTAAGCTCTGGCCACGGCTGCTGTAAGTTCAGGTCGCAGGGTCAGATCACGTCCGCTCCGATCCTTGAATGTATACATTTCCTTCGAAACGATATCGCTGTCTTCACCTACACTGCGGGCAAACAGTTCGGTTTGTTCAAATATGGGGGTGCGAATTTCTCCAAAACCGTAAAGATCACAAAACCTTTTAAAACTGTCTTCCAGGTAATGCCATTTTTTTGCTTCGTCGGGTAAAATATCGCGGGTACCGCGCGGCGCCTTGTAGTCCATTTAAATTCTCCTTTCTTAAAAAACAACATCATTCTATCCAATATATGCTGTAGTGTCAATGTTGCCGGATAAACTTACAATAAAAAGCCGCCGCGAATAAGCATCGCAGGGGCTTCAGCAATTCTTAATCAGCTTGAGCCTGTCCAGCCTTTTTACACTAAACCGATCAGGCTTAAAACAAGGGATAATTAGTCAACAATCCGGTAACGGCTGTGCGGTTGGTAGAACCAATTTAAAATTGTTTCTTGCTGTCAAGCAGCAGGGTTACAGGGCCGTCATTATCCACGAAGATGCGCATCGTTTCCTGGAACCGGCCCGTGACTACAGTCAACCCGGCTTCTCTCAACTTTTCACAAAAATCTTCATACAATTTTTCAGCCTGTTCGGGACGGGCTGCTGCGGAAAAACCGGGCCGTTTTCCCTTACGGCAGTCACCGTAAAGGGTAAACTGGGAAATAGAGAGCACCTGCCCGCCAATATCCCGAACCGACAGGTTCATCAAACCCTGATCATCTTCAAAAATGCGCAGGCCGGAAATTTTCCCGGCCAGGTAATCGCTGTCGGCAGTTTCGTCTTCCCGGCCGACTCCAAGAAAAACAACCAAACCGTGCCCGATCTCTCCGACAGTTTTACCGTTTACCTCAACTCCTGCGTTATGAACCCGCTGAACGACTGCTCTCACCTGGAACCCCCCTGTTTTTTATTCTTGCCGGTACTGGTGTTTCCCGAACCGCATAAATAACGACGCACCTCAAATACATCTTTCATCTTTTTAATTTTACTCATAACCTGGTCCAGGTGGTTTTGATCTCTTACAACCATGGTTAAATAAATAGTAGCCACGTTATTCTTATCGGCCCTGGCTGTTACAGCGGTAATATCTACCTTGCTTTCATTAACAGTAGCCATAATATCAGCTAAAAGGTTTTTACGATCGTCTGCGTATACTTCGACATCTACCGGGTAAGAAGCCTCAAGCGCTTCTTCCCATTTGGCTTCAAGAAAGCGGCTGCGTTCTATTTGCTGCTGGGCAAGATTAGGGCAATCACGCCGGTGCACAGACACTCCCCGTCCGCGGGTAATAAAACCGACTATATCATCGCCGGGTACCGGGTTACAGCAGCGGGCAACCCGAACCAGCAGGTTATCCATCCCTTCGATGGAGACCCCGAGCGAGGAACGCCCCGGACGTTTAACCGGCTTGACTTCAGGCAATTCCTTCTCTTTTTCTTCCTCCCCGTATTTGCGCTTGTATTCCTCGCGCAGGCGGCTGATTACCTGGTTAACGGTTATTCCTCCATACCCGACAGCGCTGTAAAGATCTTCAACGGTAAGGATATTAAATGAACGGGCAGCTTCTTCCAATAAATCGTTCTTCAAGGCAATTCGCTGCTCGGCGTTAATCCGTTTAATTTCTTTTTCCAGCATTTCCCGCCCTTTTTCAATATTTTCTTCGCGGCGCTCTTTTTTGAACCAGTTACGGATCTTGTTTTTCGCATGGGATGTTTTAACCAGCTTCAACCAGTCGCGGCTGGGCGAACCCTGCTTGGAAGTCACAATTTCCACCATGTCACCGGTTTTCAACTGGTAATCAAGGGGTACCAGGCGGCCATTCACCCTGGCTCCCGTACAGCGGTTCCCAACATCGGTGTGAATTTTATATGCAAAATCAAGGGGTATCGAACCGGCGGGCAAGTCGATCACATCGCCTTTCGGAGTGAAAACAAACACCTCGTCGGTGAAAAGATCACCTTTCAAATCTTTAATAAAATCACGGGCGTCCCGGTAATCATGCTGCCATTCCAGCAGCTGCCTCAGCCAGGTTAATTTTTCATCCGGGGCTTCCTTGCTGCCGGGTTTTTCTTTATACCGCCAGTGGGCGGCAATGCCGTACTCGGCGGTACGGTGCATATCCCAGGTTCTAATCTGAATTTCAGCCAGCTCATTTTCAGCGGCAAAAACAGTGGTGTGCAGGGATTGGTACATGTTCGGTTTGGGCATGGCAATAAAGTCTTTAAACCTTCCGGGTATCGGCTTCCAAATGGTATGCACTATACCCAGGGTGTGATAGCAGTCTTTAACCGAATCAACAATTATCCGCACGGCCGTCAAGTCATAAATTTCACTTAAATCTTTATCCTGTGCCTTCATTTTATTGTAGATACTGTAAAGGTGCTTGGGTCGGCCTTGTATTTCTGCATTAATCGAAGCTTCGTTCAAGTAATCCTGCAAAATCCAGATGATCCGGTTAATAAAATTTTCCCGTTCCCGCCTTTTTTTAGCCAGTTTTTCCACCAGCTGAAAATACTCATCGGGCTGCATGTAGCGAAATGCAAGGTCTTCCAGTTCCCACTTAATCATGTAGATGCCGAGGCGGTGCGCCAGGGGGGCATATATTTCCATCGTTTCCCGGGCAATTTCTTTTTGTTTATGGGTGTTTAAATAGCGCAGAGTCCTGAGATTATGGGTCCGGTCAGCCAGTTTTATTAGCACCACCCGGATATCCTGGGCCATGGCAATAAACATTTTGCGCAGGGTTTCCGCCTGCTGTTCTTCCTTGGAAGTAAAATCAAGGCGGCTTAACTTGGTCACCCCGTCTACCAGGCCGGAAATTTCTTCCCCAAACTGATGGCGGATATCTTCCAGGGTAACCGAAGTATCTTCAACAACATCATGCAGGAGCCCTGCGATAATCGTGACGAGGTCCAGTTCCAGTTCGGTCAGGATTAGGGCTACTCCCAGGGGATGGGTGATATAGGACTCTCCGGATTCCCGCATTTGCCCGGAATGGGCCTGAACGGAGAATTCATAAGCCCTGTCCAGCAAGGCCACATCCTCCGAATCGGGATAATACCGCTGGATTCTATTTTTTAACTCTCTCATTTTTTCATCTTTAACAGCCATGATCACTATTCCTCATCATGTATAATAATCTTTTTTCTATCATACAAGAAAAAAACAATAAATTCTACAGGGGGGTTACCGGTCACCGGTCAGTTCGTAGATTAAAGCCACAAGCTTGTCGGGTGCAGCTTCAAGAAGGGTTTTTTGAAATTGTTCACACTCTTTACGTTTTTCGCTGATAGCCCGGTAAGTTGGAGAAACTTCAAGGCAGGCCGGCCAGTCTACATTTGCCGCTGTTTTTTCTGCCGCTATAATTTTACCATTTGCAAGCAGGCCTGCTTCAGAAAAAATATTTTCCACCCGTTCCCAAAAGGCAGGACCGGCATCAGGATTGAGTTTTTTCTTTACAGGTTCCGAGAATACAAGTGATTCTCGCTCACAATCACCCGGAGCAACCTGGTTTAGGATCATGCCTAGCTGTTCTGCAGAAGGCAGAGATATTTCCAGTAAATAGCGGTTACGCTGTAAATCGGCATTGTTAAACAAGAGGTAAATCTTTTGAGAAACTTCCTGCATGGGTGTTTTCAATATATGGCTTAGCAAACCTTCGTAAATCGGCAGGTCGAAAAGGATTACCGGCCCCTTTCCTTCGGGGATATCAATATCCCCGTTAAGGGCTCCACTGGTAACGACCAGGGGCAGTTCCCCCTCAGGGACCTGTTTCTTTAACTTTTTGGCCCTGCCCGAGGTAGAGGTGAAGACAACAGCCTCCCTGCCGTAATCCTGGAGAACCTCTTTATACCGGGCCAGGCGATCCCGGCAGTTTCGCCGGTCAATAAGCTCCAGCCTGCCGTCACAATAAATGTCACTGTATTTTAAGTCATTAACTTCCGTTTCCAGGGTTTCCCGGTTATTAAAATATCCCTTTTTTACTTTCAATGCCAGGTCAACCAGGCGTCCCTTTTCCAGGTGCCTGGCCAGGGAAGCCCCGGAAAATACGATCGGGTCCAGGGAGCGTCCGTTTTGCCGGAGATTAAGTTTAAGATGCTTTTGATCGGATCCTACCAGGCGCCAGGATTTTAACTCCCAGCCGCGGCTGCCAAACAAGGGGGCCGGGTTGGCGGCGCCAAAAGGCTGCAGGCTATCAACCTGTTCGGCCAGGGTAAGCTGCAGATCGGCAGGGGTTAGCTCGGCTTCAAGGTGGAGGCCCGGGTAACGGCTGCTGTCTGCCATGTTGGTTTCAGCAAAACAATTAAGCCCTTCGCGCAGCGCTTCGATCCGGCCGGGCTGGATTGTAAAACCCGCCGCCTGTTCGTGGCCCCCGAAGCGCTCTAACAGGCTGGAGCACCCGGCAAGGGCCCCGGTAATATCAAAGCCGGGGACACTGCGTGCCGAACCTCGCCCTTCTTGATCTTCTAGTGCCACCAGGCAAACAGGCCGGTTATATTTCTCAACCAGGCGGGAAGCGACAATGCCGATCACCCCGTGATGCCAGTTTTCCCCGGCCAGGGTGATCACTCTTTGATCTTGTTCAGCCAGCAATTGTTCGGCAGCGGTTTCCGCTTCCTGTAGAATCTTTTGCTCGGTCGTTCTGCGCTTCCGGTTTGCTTCGTGCAGGTGTAAAGCCAGTTCCTCTGCCTTTTCCGGATCCTGTTCCAGGAAAAGCCGGGCTGCCGGCAGGGCTTCTCCCATCCGCCCGGTTGCATTGACAGAGGGGGCCAGTATAAAAGCAAGGCTACCGCTTGAAATACGTTCCCGGTCCAGGTTAACTACCTTCATCAAAGCCTTAAAACCGGGCCTCTGCCTGCTGCGTAAAACTTCAAGGCCGCTATGAACTATAGACCGGTTTTCATCCAGCAGGGGAACCACATCAGCAGTGGTTCCCAGGGCGGCAAGGTCAAGAAGTTCCCTGGGCAAAGGTTTGTTAAGTTTTTCCAGCAAGGCTGAAGCCAGCTTAAAAGCGATCCCGGCTCCAGACAATTCCTTAAAGGGGTAAGAACATTTTTCCTGGAGGGGGTTAAGAACGGCAACAACTCCCGGCAGAGTCTCCAGGGGCTGGTGGTGGTCGGTGATAATCAAGTCCAACCCCATGGAAGAAGCATAAGCAGCTTCTTCAACGGCATTAGTTCCGCAGTCAACAGTGACAACCAGGTCGGTTTCTTCGGCTATAAATTTTTTTAAGGGCTCAATATGCAAACCGTAACCCTCACCAGAACGGCTGGGTAAATAATAGTCAATTTCTGCACCGAGCCTGCCTAAAACTTCGACCAGGATTACCGTCGCTGTAATTCCATCGGCGTCGTAATCACCATAAATCATTATTTTTTCCTTGTTTTCAAGGGCTTTAAGCAACCTCTGCACCGCTACATCCATCCCCTTCATCTGCCAGGGGGAGTGAAATTGATCTTCAGAAGGGCATAAAAAAGCCCGGGCCTGCTCGGAGTTTTCAACTCCACGGTTAATCAGCAGCTGGGCCAGGGCCGGTGTGAGCCCCAGGCTTCCGGCAATATCTGAAGCAAGTTCTTCATTTTGCCTGGGCCATATCCACTGTCTACCTCTCAGGCTCATCCGGGTCGTGATCCTCTCCTTCTTTAGCCGGACCGGTTTCTTCTTTCCCGGTATTATCAGCACCGCCGTTTTTTGGATCAGCGTCTTTTGTTTCCCAGCCGGCGGCTGTTTCTGTCTCCACGGAATCTTTAGTCACAGAGATTGCCCTGTTTAATTCGGCTTCCAAAAATACTTTATCCTCTTCAAGGGCTTTAACCTTTTTCTCCAGGCTATTATTTTCCCGGCGAACCTGCCGTAAATTCAGTGCGGCGCTTATACTGTGAAACAGGCTAAAAAGCCCCACAACCAGGGCCCCGGCAAAAGCAGAACCGAGAATCAATATAATTAGCGACACTTCGCTCTCACCGAAAATATAGTTTACGTTTACCGGTTCAGTGTTTGCAACGGCAAACAGGGCAATAAGAAGGCTAAAAACAAGGGCCAGGATCAAGTATAGTGAACTCAGGGGTTCTCATCTCCTTCATTATACCTCACTAATTTCCCACTGCTTTACGTCCGGGCAGGTTAAATTTATAGTCCTGCAGGTTTAACCAGAGGGGGCTGGCGATAAAGATCGATGAGTACGTGCCGACAAAAACGCCCAAAATCAAAGCTATCACAAAAATGATCAGGTCCAGGCTGCCGATAAAATAATGGAAGCCTACCAGCAGGGCAATAAGCACAAATAACGTGGTCAGGGAAGTATTGATTGAACGTACAAGGTTCTGGTTAATGCTCTGGTTGACAACTTCAACGTAATCTTTTTTCTTGCGGTGCTGTATATTTTCCCGGATCCGGTCCATAATTACAATGGTATCGTTTACCGAGTAGCCGAAAACAGTCAGGATAGCAGCCACAAAGGGTACATTTACCTCCAGCTGTAAAAAAGAAAATATGCCGAGCACGACCAATACGTTGTGCAGAAGAGCAAAGATGGTCGCCAGGGCAAATTTAAACTCAAAACGGTAGGTGATATAGGCGATCATGGCCACAATGGCTACCGCCAAAGATAAAACAGCCTGTCGGGCAAGCTCGCCCCCGATTACCGGGCCCACACTTTCCACCCTTGAATCGGCCATGTCCATCCGGGGAAAACGGTTTTGGAACTCTTCCATGACAGCATCACGGCGGTCGTCATCCATGTAGGGACCCCTGATAATCAACCCTTCGTCGGTGGGGTCCCCGGCCAGGTCCCGTCCCTGAACGACCTGTATCGCAGCGCCCTCCAACTCTTCATAGGGATCAATCGCTGCCTGGGCTTCCTCCAGGGAAAATTCGTCCCCGAGGTTCAGCTGGAAAACTGTACCGCCCGTAAAATCAATGCCCAAATTTAACCCCACCGTAATCATGGAGATGGCCCCGGCAAAAATCAGGATTATAGAGAGCAGGTATGCTTTGCGGCGATTGCCGATAAAATCGATCACGACTCTTTCACCCCCACGTAAGCCCCGCTCTGGATAGCACCGGCTTTAAAAGCCAGACGCATCAGGAAACGGGTAAACACTATCGCAGTAAACATGCTGCACAGAATACCGATAAACAGGGTTATGGCAAAACCCCGGACCGGTCCGCTGGCCAGGATGAATAAAACAATGGTTACAATCAGGGTGGTAATGTTGGCGTCAAGAATCGCCCTGAAGGCCCTTCTGAAGCCACTTTCCATGGCACTGCGCAGGGTGCGCCCGGAGCGTAATTCATCCTTGATCCGCTCAAAAATAATTACATTGGCGTCAACAGCCATGCCAATTGAAAGGATCAAACCGGCAATGCCCGGCAGGGTAAGAGTTGTCGGCAGCTGGGAAAGCACAAATAAAACCAGAGATGTATAGAAAACCAGGGCCATACCGGCTATAAGCCCGGCAGTCCTGTAATACAGAATCATAAACAGTAAAACTAAGGCAAGGCCTGCTCCGGCGGCAACAGCCGCTATTTCCTCGGTCCTCTGACCCAAAGTGGGGCCGACCAGTCGGGATTCAAGCTCGCGCAGCTCAACGGGTAATGAACCGCTTCGCAGGAGCAGGGCCAGCTCGGAAGCTTCTTCGTAGTCAAAATCGCCTTCAATGGTGGCCTGACCCTCGGTAATTATGGCCCTGACCACCGGTTCGGAAATAACTTCGTCATCCAAAAGGATAGAGATCGGTTCCCCGTAAAATTTTTCGGTGGCTGCGGCAAAAAGCTCCCTGCCTTCCCGGTCAAATTCCAGGCTGACAAAAGGACGGGGGGAGATTTCCGGGTTTCTTTCCGCCCGGGCCCGGTCCAGGTTGGCCCCGGTCACGATTTCTTCGCCGTCCGGCCCCACAAATTTTAACATTGCCGTCCGGCCGATGATTTCACGGGCCTGCTCGGGATCATCTAGATCGGGCAGTTCGATGCGGATGCGGTCGTCCCCCTGGGGTGCGATTACCGGCTCTTCAACCCCAAGTTCATCAATACGGGTGCGGATAATTGCGATGGCGCGGTCGATGGCGTCATCGTCCACTTCCCGGTCGCCCGTTTCCACCGCCTCCATTAACATATAAAGACCCCCGGCAATATCAAGGCCGCGCCGTATTCCATCATCCCGGTCGGCAGCATTGTGAAAAGACCAGTAACCGGAGGCAATAATCACGAGGCATAAAACAATCAGGACCAAAAACAGCCCCGGCTTAAAAGCTTTCTTCAAATCAGATCACTCTCCACACCCTAACAATTCGGGAAAAACCTTATCCAGGTATAGCCGAACCAAAAGGTATTATCATCGTCATAACCAGCTTACTGTTTACTCAGCTTGAAATACTCTTTTAGTGCTTATTCAAGTAATTCTCTATTACTTCCTTGATCAGCACTCTGTCATTTACCGGCATAATTGCCGCTTCACCGATTTCTTTCGGCAACACAAAAATCAAATCATCTTCCCGGCGTTTTTTATCTTGCCTTAGTTTATCGATTACTGCTTCTGCGGTCAAGCCCGCAGGCGGTTTTTTTAACAAAATTTGATCAAGTAAATTTCTGATTCTACCTCCCTGTTTGTCATTTAACACCGCCAAAGTTTCAGCCATATCAACTGCAGCAAACATACCGATTAAAACTGCTTCGCCGTGCAAATAATAGTTATAGTTAGTTGCCGCTTCCAGGGCATGGCCAATGGTATGGCCAAAATTAAGCACACGCCTGTAGTTATTTTCGTACTCGTCTTGCTCGACTACGGCAGCCTTTGCTTTTACCGACCCTGAAATGGCCCCGGCAAGGGCAGAAGGTTCGGCTTTAAGCAGCTCTATAATGTGTTTTTCCAGCCAGTAAAAAAATGAGCTGTCTACTACTATCCCGTATTTCAACACTTCAGCCAATCCGGCCTGGAATTGATCACCGGGCAAGGATTTTAGGACCAGGGGGTCAATAATTACTATTCCTGGTGGATAGATCGCCCCGATTAAATTTTTACCCCGGGGATGGTTTACGGCAACTTTCCCCCCTACACTGCTGTCCACCTGGGCTAAAAGGGAGGTGGGAAGCATCACCAGGGGCACTCCCCGCAGGTAGGTGGCAGCGACGAACCCGGCCAGGTCGCCCGGAACCCCACCTCCCAGGGCAATCACGGGAGAGTTGCGGTCCAACCCGGCTTCCACCGCAGCATCATAAAGGCGGGCAGCCTGATCTAAAGTCTTGGATTGTTCTCCAGGTTCAATCGACAAAACCTCTACCTGCCAGCCTTGTTCCACAAGGGATTGTAAGACTACTTCTCCATAAAGTTTGTAAACCGTCCGGTCACTGATCAAAAGCGTCCTGGTCGAAGGGAATAAAAGGCGCAGAGATTTTCCGACCCTGGAAAGCCCGTTTTCTTCGATTAAAACCCGGTAATTAAATCCGGCCGTTTTCACCTGAAGGTTATAACCGCTCATCTTATTCCTTCCCGCCTTAAAAAATCAATAAACTTTCTTAAGGGCCGATCCTGCTGTAAAATTTCAACCTGCCTATTTTCTCAGCCTTCGGTTAACCCGGTTGATGTAAAAATCATAAGCCGCTTTAACTTCTTCCATATAATCCCCGGCAAATTTTTCCCGGAAGGCTGCGGCCAATTCCCAGGCCGCTACCGCTTCAGCCACCACCGCCGCGGAAGGCACGGCACAGACATCTGACCTTTCCACCGTTCCCGGGGCACCCTCACCGCTGACCAGGTCGACACTGGCCAGCGGTGAAGTCAAAGTGGGAATCGGCTTCATCGCCAGCCTTAATACCAGCGGCTGGCCGTTTGAAATTCCACCTTCAATCCCACCGGCTTTGTTTCCCGGCCGGCCGATTCCGGCCCCGGGTTCAAACTCCACCGGATCATGGACATCTTTTCCTCTCATTGCTGCCGCAGTAAACCCGGCGCCGATTTCGACACCCTTGATTCCCTGGATACTGCTTAAGGCCCCGCTAAGCCGTCCGTCGAGCCGCCGGTCCCAAAATACATGGCTGCCCAGTCCGGGGGGCACCCCGGTAATATATAGTTCGATTATTCCTCCCAATGAATCCCCTTCGTCCTTAGCCCGGTCAATTTCCCGGATCATTAAAGATTCTTTTTCCTTGCTGGCACAGCGAAGAGGAGATTCTTCAACCCGGCCGGCCAGATCGGGCAATTTTTCCGGGGTAACCTCTGCATCTATAGAACCGATCCGGGTTACATGGCTATAAAATGCGACTCCAAAGCTTTCGAGCATAACTCTGCCCACACTGCCCACTGCCACCCGCATGGCCGTTTCCCGGGCGCTCGATCTTTCCAAAACCAGGCGCAGATCATCGTGGTTATACTTTAATCCTCCGGCCAGGTCCGCATGGCCCGGCCGCGGCCGGGTAATTGGAATTAGATCAGGGGGCGGTTCCCCTTCGGGAGACATCACGCTTCGCCAGTTATCCCAGTCCCGGTTTTTTATCTGGATCGTAAGCGGACTGCCGATGGTGCGCTTAAAGCGCAACCCGGATAAAATTTCCACCCGGTCTTTTTCAATAGCCATGCGCCCGCCGCGCCCGTACCCGCGCTGACGGCGCTCCAGGTGCCGGTTGATTTTTCCCGGGTTAAGTTCCATGCCGGCAGGCAGGCCTTCGATTATTCCGGTCAAACAGGGGCCATGCGATTCTCCGCCTGATAAGTAGCGCACTTTAACCACCATTCCCTTCCGGGGCGAGTACTCCTTCCAGCCTGAGCAATTCTTTTTTCCAGTCGCCCGGGCCGCTGAAACCTCCCAGGCTGCCATCAGTTTTAATCACCCGGTGGCAGGGCACTAAAATCGGGTGGCGGTTTATCCGCAAGGCCTGTCCCGAGGCGCGCCATGCTCGCGGGAAACCTGCTTTTTCCGCCACATCCCGGTAATTGCTTACCCGGCCGTACGGAATTTGGCTAACCTGTTCAAGCAAAGCCGAGGTAAAAGAAGGATAGCCGCTCCTGTCAAGCGGATATTTGCTCCAGTCAACTTGTTCTCCAGACAGGTAGCAGTTCAAATCTTCCGAAAACCGGGGGCAAGAAAGCTCCCTCCGTGGATAATCTTTTTCAGGCTCAACCCCCGGAAAAAGAATCCTAAAAATTCCGGTTTCACTAAAGACAATGGTGAAATAGCCTTTTGAGGTATCGATATAATCAAAAAACAAGTCCATACCAGTACACCACCCTTCTTCTAACCTGGTTCAATCCTCTTAATATAAAATACTGTCTGCTCGGCCGTTCTGCCTTTGACCTGAGGCCATTGCAGGCAAAGCGGTTGCAATGGCCTTTGAGACAGAGGTTGCAGCCGGTCGGCCTGCATGGAAGCAGGCCGCCTGAGGCCTAAAGCCTTAGATGGCGTATGCTAAAGCGTAACCTGAGCGAAAGCCTGCAGCTGAGTCGCTGCCGTTTCCCTCAGGTGAGCCGTCACCAGTTCAAAAGCAGCACGGCTGAATAGTTAAAAAAAATTATAGGGGCTGATAATACCTTTTTCGCCTCTTAAATGTGGCCAGCTGATCATAGCCCGCCGCCTTTAAACAGGCAATCGCTTCCGGGAAATAACGGCCAACCTGGTCCGGGGCATGGGCATCAGAACCCATTGTCACCGGAACCCCTTTAGCGCGGCAAATTTCTACGAACCTCTGGTCCGGATAAAATTCTCCCACCGGGGCATCGCGGCCGGCAGTATTCAGTTCAAAGCATACCCCGTTTTCTTTAAGTATAGAGACCACTTCTACACGCATAAAGTCGAGAGCTTCCTCGGGCCGGTAACCAAACTTCTTGATCACATCAATATGCCCGATTATATCAAAAAGCCCGCATTTGCAGGCATCACGGACAAGAGCATAATACTGCCGGTACAGTTTCCCCATATCTTGCTCCCGGTAGTCGTTCGCGTAAACGGGGTGGGTAAAATCCCAGCGGCCCATAAAATGAATAGACCCGATCACATAATCAAAATGGTACTGTTTTAATAAGTTTTCCAGCTTTTTCTCGGTGCCGGGAATATAATCAACTTCTATGCCTACCCTGATCACCGGGCTTTCTGATTTATTCTTTAGCGCCTCGACCTCGGCAATGTAAAGTTTTAGCTCCCGCGGCTCCATGGTTACCTGGTTTCTCGGTTTAAAATCAAGCAAACCGAGGGGAAAATGATCGGCAAATCCGATTTCATCCAAACCTTTTCTTTGCGCTTCAGCAAGGTATTCCGAAAGTGTTCCCGTGGCATGACAACAGCGGGCCGTGTGCAGGTGATAGTCAATCATTAGCGCCCTCCCGCTTTTCCAGGTCGGCCAGGGTGTTAAAAAAGCACGTATACCGGCCGGTATGACAGGCTTTGCCGGGCCCCTGGGGGATCACTTTAACCAGTAAGGTATCGGCATCACAATCGGCATAAATTGATTTTAATTCAAAATAATTACCGGAAGTTTCCCCTTTCACCCAGTATTCCCGGCGGCTGCGGCTCCAAAAACAAACTTTACCCATTTTAACAGTGCGCCTGATAGCTTCTTGATCCATGTAACCGACCATTAAAACCACATTATTGCGATCATCCTGGATCACTGCCGGAACCAGGCCGTTTTGATCGTACTTAAGTTCTTCTGTTTGTAAAGGCTGAACTGTTTCCTTTTCATTAAAGCTGGCCAAGTGAAAACCTCCATTTTGAATTTAATATCCGGTCGATGAAAGTTAGGAACTGATCCTGTATTTCATTGCAAAGCCGCTATTGCTTCAGGCAAAGTTAACTGGTTGCTATAAAGCGCCTTGCCGACGATAACCCCTTTAACCCTGTTGTTGTATGGCTTTAATGAAAGCAGATCCTCTTTCGAAGAAATTCCCCCGGACATGATTACCGAAAGAGAAGTCTGGCTGAGAATGTCTTCCAGCCCGGCCAGGGAGGGGCCCTGCATGGTCCCGTCTCTTTGAATATCGGTGTAAATAATTTCACTAACCCCCCAGGCTTCCACGCGGGCAGCAAGTTCTGTGGCTTTTATCGCCGATGATTCGGTCCACCCCTTGACGGCAACCATTCCATCGCGTGCATCAATCCCGACAATAATACTTGCTCCGTATTCTCCAACCAGGCTGCGGGCGAGCTCCGGCTGCTCGACAACCACAGTTCCCAGGATAATTCTGGATATACCTGTGGAAATAGCTTTTTCCACGGCTTCCCTGGACCGGATACCCCCGCCGAGTTGAAGGGGGATGCGCACTTGCTCACCGATGCTCCCGATCACCCTGGCGTTCTGTGAAAAACCGGTAAATGCTCCGTCAAGGTCAACCAGGTGAAGCATTTTTGCCCCCAGCTGTTCCCACTGGCGCGCTATTTCTACCGGATTATCGCCATAAACTGTTTCCTGATCAGGGTCACCCTGGTAAAGCCGGACACAACGTCCCCGGCGCAGGTCAATCGCGGGAATAACAATCACCCTTCTCACCTCACTCTAAACGTTCTTTTGTCGATAGAACTTCATCATATCCCTCAATAAAGGAGGAGGCCTCATTCAAAGCCCTGGCAGCAGCCTTAAAAGAAGCTTCAATAATATGGTGCTTGTTATGGCCATGATTCATGAACAGGTGCAAATTAAACCTGCCTTCGTTAACAACGGCTTGCCAGAACTCCTTAAAAAGCTCAGGCTCCATAGATCCCACCTGGCCGGCGGGAAGCGGCATATGGTAGTGCAGGTAAGGACGACCTGACAAATCAGCCACGGCATTAACCAGGGCATCATCCATAGGGACGGCAAAACTGCCATACCTTCTGATTCCTTTTTTATTGCCCAGTGCATCATACCAGGCTCTCCCTAAACATAACCCGATATCCTCGACCAGGTGGTGCGGATCAACTTCAATATCTCCTTCGGCCCTGATGATCAAGTTAAAAAAGCCATGACGGCTCCAAAGATCAAGCATATGTTCAAAAAAAGGAAGGCCTGTTTGCAGGTCGGCCCTGCCGCTGCCATCCAGGTTAAGATCCAAAAAAACAGTGGTTTCCTTGGTTTTACGCTCAATTTTAGTCCGGCGGTTCATTTTTTTCCCCCCTTATTAATACAGACCGGGCATGCGCTTCCAATCCTTCGGAGCGGGCCAGCTGCACAACCTGCGGTGTGATATTTTGCAAGGCTTCGGCCGAATAATATATTACGTTTGATCTTTTGATAAAATCATAAACCCCCAGTGCTGATGCATACCGGGCAGCAGCCCCGGTAGGTAAAACATGATTGGTCCCGGCAAAATAATCACCTAAAGCTTCGGGAGTATGAGGCCCGATAAAAACAGCTCCGGCGTTTTCAACATGGTCCAGGTACTGCCAGGCATCTTCCAGGTGCAGTTCAAGATGTTCGGGCGCCAATTGATTAACCACCGGCCAGGCATCCCGGATGGATGCTACGGAAATAATGACTCCTTGTTTTTGAAGCGATTCTTCCGCAATTTCTTTACGAGGCAAAGACTTTAACTGTTCCTCCAGCTCTTTAATCACCAGGTTGCCTGTACGCTCAGAATCGGTAATTAAAATTGACCGAGAAAGGGGATCGTGTTCTGCCTGGGAAAGCAGGTCAGCGGCAATGTAGGAAGGATCCGCTTTACCATCAGCCACGATGACAATTTCGCTCGGACCGGCCAGCATATCTATACCCACTTCTCCGTAAACTTCCTTCTTGGCCAGGGTTACATAGATATTGCCCGGCCCCACTATCTTTTGCACAGCGGGGATTGTTTCAGTTCCATAAGTCATTGCGGCTATCGCCTGGGCGCCTCCTGCTTTATATACAGCGTCTGCACCTGCTTCCCGGGCTGCTACCAGGGTTAAGGGATTAACCTTGCCTTCACTATCCGGCGGGGTACAGATATATACGTTTTCCACTCCCGCTACCCGGGCCGGGACTGCGGCCATCAGCACAGATGAAGGATACGCTGCCGTCCCCCCCGGGACATAGGCTCCCACAGCCTGCAGGGGCCGGTAGCGCTGACCCAAAATCCATCCGGGGCCGCTCTCCCACCAACCCTTTTCCTTTTGCCGACAATGAAAACTCTCAATATTATTTTTTGCTTCTTTGATTACCTCCACTATTTCAGGACCGGCAGCCCGGTAAGCGGCATCAATTTCTTCCCCGGATACTGTCAACCGATCCAGTTTAACCCGTTCAAATTTACGGGCATATTTTTTTAAAGCAGCGTCTTGATTGCGTTGAACATCTTCAATTATATCAAGAACCTGCCTGCGTTCTTCCCGGTAATCAAGTAAAGAAGCAATTTGCTGCTTTTGCTTGTATCGATCAAAGGAACAAATGTTAAGCGGCATAACTTTCTCCTTGCCCGGTAGTTAGTGGAATACCAGTGTCTACACAGCCGTGCTGCATTTTGGCCTGATGACGGCTTATTTATAGGCTGACAGTGTTTGGCTGATTTCGGCGGTTACTGTGGATAAGCAACTGGAAACAGTAACCATATATTAACCTAAAAAACCTGGTGCGTCAATTTAAGCTTTTACTGATTGGCCCGCTTTCACTAAGACTTTACACTAAGACTTTACAATGATAATTTACTTCATGATTAAAGAACGTAAAGCACTCATAAAGCCCGGGAAAGATACATTGATTACTTCTGCATTTTTAACTGCCGTTTCTCCTTCCGCGACCAAACCCGCAACAGCCAGGGCCATGGCCAGCCGGTGATCGCCGCAACTGTCCACGTCAGTTCCGGTAAGTCCGGTCCCTCCTTCAATAATCATACCGTCTTCTTTCTCAGTTATCTTAGCTCCAAGCTTTTTAAACTGTTCAGCAAGGACGGAAATGCGGTCTGATTCTTTTACCCTTAGTTCGTCTGCATCGTTAATTACAGTCTTTCCTCTGGCAACCGCCGCCGCTACCGCCAGGGCGGGAATTTCATCAATCAAACGCGGAATCATCTCCCCCCCGACAGTAACCCCCTTAAGCTCTTTACCTCCACGAATAACAATATCGGTTACCGGCTCCTTCCCCCAAATACTCTCATCCCTGATTTCCAGGTTGGCTCCCATGTTTGTCAAAACATCAATGATCCCTGATCTCAAGGGGTTAATTCCTACATTTCTAATCAATACTTCCGAGCCGGGAATGATTGCTGCCGCAACCATTATAAAAGCTGCTGCAGAAATATCGCCGGGTACTGTAACCTGCTTCCCCTTTAGGGTCGGTTTCCCCTTTAAAATAACCCGGCATTCCTCTGTTTCAATCTCAGCTCCAAATTGCTCGAGCATCAGTTCAGTATGGTTGCGGCTGGGGTAAGGTTCTTCGACGATCGTCTCACCATCGGCATAGAGGCCGGCCAGCAGCAGTGCCGACTTGATCTGGGCGCTGGCCCGCGGAGTCTTGTATTCAATAGGTGCTAAATTACCCCCTGTAACAGTAAGCGGTAGCTTATCAAGATCATCTTCAAATGAGGCTCCCATCTTCTGCAGGGGTTCAACAACCCTTTTCATCGGGCGCTTTTTTAAAGAATGATCCCCGGTCAAAATCGACTGAAAGGGTTGACCGGCCAGAATGCCCAGCAATAAGCGGGCCGTCGTTCCCGAGTTGCCGGCATCGAGCTCTTTTAAAGGTTTTCTAAGCTTCATGCCATGCCCGGTGATTAAAAGTTTACCTGCCCGCATGGTGATCCTTACACCCAGGCTTCGCAAACACTGGATAGTGGAGCGGATATCATCGGCATCCAGGAACCCACTAACTTCTGTAATGCCACGGGAAATAGCTCCGAGCAACAGGGCACGGTGGGTGATTGATTTATCGCCGGGCACCGTCAGTTCACCGGAAAACATTTCAGGTGGTGTAATTATAATGATCATTGCATGGCTCCCTTGTTAAATTAGATTATTTTACTGAGTATGGTATAATAATAACTAGTTTTACTACCCTGTGCAAGTAAAGACTGAAGCACTTATCTAGAGTAAAAACTCGGAGGTTATAATATAGATGGAAGTATTTGCTTTTGTAGGTCACAGCGGCACCGGTAAAAGCCACCATGCTCCCCTGCTTGCCGCCAGGTTTGGCATTGAATATATTATTGATGACGGCTTATTGATTAAAGGAAACATGAACCTGGCCGGTCGATCTTCAAAAAGGGAAAATACCCGCTATGGGGCAATAAAAAGGGCCCTGTTTAAAGATCCTGAACAGGCCGGGCAAGTGAAAGAAAAAATTGCAGAAATTAAACCTGATCGGGTGCTAATCCTGGGCACATCAAGGCGAATGGCAGATGTGATTGCCCAGAACCTGGATTTACCCAACCCGGTCCATTACTTTACAATCGAAGAAGTATCCGACCAGGAATCTATCAAAACAGCCCTGGCAGTACGCGAAAAAGAGAACCGCCATGTTATTCCTCTGCCCACTTTTGCAATTAAGAAAGAATTTCCCGGTTACCTTATAGATCCCCTGCGCTCCTTTTTTAGCCTGCCCCCTTCCCATAAAGCCGATATCCCCGTTCAGCGCTCGGTGGTTAGACCAATATTCAGCAGGCTGGGCAGCTTCTTTATTGCTGAACAGGTTATCAACGAACTGGCAAAATATTTAGCCTCAAATATTCCCGGGGTTCATAAAATCCTCGACGTTGATTTGGAAAATGGTAAAAGCAAAGTAATTTTAAACGTTGACCTCTCTGTGGACCTGGCTAATGTTGTTGAAATGAGAATTGATAAGCTGCTGCGGGAAGTCAGGCAGTTGGTAAAGGAAGAAATTGAACATCAAACCGGCTTCTACCTTGATGAAGTAAATGTTTATGCCAAAAAACTGCATATGGAAGAAGAGCTCACCAGGGACCCCGAAGCACTGCGCAAACTTTTCTCATCTTCATAAAGACTGGTTTCAATTCAGCCGGTTTTTATGAATATACCCTGTGACTGTCCAACTTTTTTTATTAAGCCTCGGCAAACCTGAAACGGGAAATCATGCAAGCATAGCTTATATTTCAGGCAGTTTAATCCAAAGCCTTGTAATGACTGAGTAAAACTATAACCATAAAAATGCTTATTATAAAGATCAGGCAGGTTTCAATTCTAAGTAATACGCCACGCATGAGTGTAAATATTCATACGCTTACCCCTGACAAAACCAGCCAGGGTTATATTTAAGTTATCCGCCAGCTCCACGCAAAGGGTGGTCGGCGCCGCTCTCGAGATAAGCAGCTGTATCTTAAGCTTGGCCGCTTTAAGCAAAATTTCCGAACTCAAACGCCCGCTGGAAACAATAATTTTATCTTCCGTGGATATCCCTTCCTGCAGGCACTCCCCGACAATTTTATCGATAGCATTATGGCGGCCTATATCTTCGCAAAAAAACAGGAGCTTCTCTCCATCTGCCAGACCGGCGCTGTGGACTCCCCCGGTTGCTTTAAATAATTCGGCCCTGCTTTGAAGCGAATCCACCAGGGAACTGATCGTTTTCGGACTAATTTTTAAATTTCCTTCCACGGGGCTGCTGCGCAGGGAATCAAGAGCACTAAAAAAAACCGTTCCCTTGCCGCATCCGGAGGTTAAAGTTCTTTTTCCATAAAGTTTCTCAGCGAGGCCGGCCTCTTTAAACAACTCAACTTCCACCAGGCCTTCCTCTTCCCGCACATGAATATTTTTAATGTCTGATGCACCAGAAATAATCCCTTCAGACCGCAGGAAACCCAGGGCCAGGAGGTTGAGTTTTTCCGGGGTGCACAGGAGAGTAACCAGTTCATTACCGTTTAAATATATGGTTACCGGAGCTTCAACTGAAAGCAAATCTTCCATTTCCCAGGCTTTGCCCTGTCGAATCCTGAGAATTTTTTTATGCATTGCGTTTTCCGAGTCCATATGGGTTTCACCTCCCGGCTCATCCTTCAAGTTAAAGCTGATTTTAAATAGCCCTTCTGGATTCGTTAATCAATATAGATTAGGGTTGCAGGCTGAGCTGAAATAAGATTGTTTTATTTTTTCGCCAGGACAAGCCTTTTCTCCTGCACAAACAAGCGCCCCCGCTATATGCGAGGGCGCTAACAGTCCCTGATTTATTTAGTTTTCACCCATTCATTACACGCAGCAGCCATTTTTGAAAGCGCTGATCACAGAGCGTTTGCTCATCGATTCGCTCAAGCACTGACAGCTGTGATACCCGGATGTGCAACAAGCAGCTGCGTGTTCTTCCCGCTTTACAGCGAGTTCGGGATCATATTCAACCGCTGAAAACAACCCTTTGCCGCGGCTGAAGCTGTCCTGGTGCAGGACTTTGGTTCCCTGATCTTTTTCATCGGTACAGGGCCACTGCAGTCCCTGTTCAGACAGCCGCCGGTAACCAATTCCCTTATAGTCATGATTCAGCGAAGCAATTTCAGCAAAAACATCTTCCGGTCCGGCATAATCCCACTCAAATCCAAGCCATTCAGCCAATTCGACCAAAATAGCCCAATCAGGGAATACTTCGTCCGGTGGCTCCACAGCCGGCTGGCTGAGCTGGACACGTCGTTCAGAATTAGTATACGTGCCGAGCTTTTCGGCAAAAGCAGCCGCCGGGAGAACTACATCGGCCAGCGAAGCTGTTTCTGTCATAAATATGTCCTGAACAACCAGAAAGTCCAGTTTTTTGAGGAGTTCAGCTTTCTTTTCCTGATCTTCTCCGCAGCCAACCGGATTTTCGCCCATGATATACATTGCTTTAACAGCAGTGTCTTTATCATTTTCGAAAAACTCGGAGGCGTTGAGGCCCGGTTTATCGCTAATCTTCACACCCCAGGCTTCAGAAAACTTATCGCGGACTTCCTTATCCTTGAGGTGCTGGTAACCGGTTAAAACATTGGGCAAAATACCCATATCAGCCGAGCCCTGCAGGTTGTTTTCCCCGTAGGGAACATAGAGTCCTGCAGATTCTTTGCCAACGTTGCCGGTCAGCATAGCCAGGTTGGCTAACGCTTTTACCAGGCCTTCCCCCCCACTTTGCTCGCATACCGCCGCGTCGGAAACTATTGCCGCTTTTTCAGCGGAAGCATAGCTTCTGGCAGCATCCTTGATATCTTCTTGATCGAGGCCGGTAATCTCAGCAACATATTGCGGGGTATATTTCTCCAAGCCTTTCTTAAGCTGGTCAAAACCTTCTGTGCGTTCCTTGATAAAAGCTTCATCATGGAGGCCTTCGCTAATGATTACATTGGCCAGGCCGTTAACCAGGGCCACTTCGGTGCCCGGTTTCAAGGGCAAATCATAATCGGCAACATCAACCAGCCCGATCATATCCGGGTTGGCTACTATGAGGGATGCCCCGTTCCGGGCCGCTTCACGAACCCGGTAATCAAGCACCGGGTGGCTTTCAGCAGGATTGCCGCCAATCACCAGCACGGCATCGGTGCCTGCGACTTCTTCAATAGTATTGGTAGTCGCAGCATTGCCGAAAGCTTCCATCATCCCGTCTACTGAAGATGCGTGACAGTGACGGGTATAGCTGTCTACATTATTGGTACCCAGGGAACGGATCAGCTTTTGAAAGAGGTAATTATCCTCATTGCTTGCTTTTGGTGAACTTAAACCCATCAGGGAATCAGCGCCGTAACGGCCCTGGATATCCCTGATATTGTCAACAATATAATCGAGGGCTTCTTCCCAGGTTACTTCAACAAAGGTACCGTTGGTTTTAACCAGCGGGGCGGTAACCCGGTCACGGCTGTGGACAAAATCCCACCCGAATTTACCTTTAACACAAAGGTGATCCCGGTTAACCGGGCTGTTTTCAACCGGAGCGGCCCCGATAACCTCGTTATCTTTAACATGAAGGTTGATATTACAGCCCAGGCTGCAGTACGGGCATACCACCCGGGTAGCTTCCGTCTGCCAGGGACGGCCTTTTCCAAAAATATACTTGGGGATTAAAGCTCCAACCGGGCAATTGTCAATGCACATGCCACAAAATACACAGGAAGAATCTTCGATTGGATCTTCAAATCCCGGGCTTACATTGGTGACAAAACCGCGTTTGGTAAAATCAATCGCTCCCGCACCAACGACCTGCTGACATTTGCCAACACAAATACCGCAGAGAATGCACTTGTTCATATCTCTGAGGAAAAATTCGTTGGTGTCATCATAGGGCAGATCTTTAACCTCACCTACAAATTCACTGGAAGCCACTTCATATTCGTAACAGTAATCCTGAAGTTTGCAACTACCGGTTTTTTCACAGGTTATGCAGTCGAGGGGGTGGTTGGCCAACATCAGGCTCAGGTTGTTCTTACGGGCGTTGATCACTCTCTCCGATTTTGTGTGGACCACCATATCCGGGCCGGCCGGGGCCACGCAGGAAGCAACCAGGGCCCGCGCTTTTTCCACTTCCACTACGCAAATACGGCAGGCGCCGTTAGGAGGCAGTTCCGGATCGTGACAAAAAGTGGGGATTTCAATGCCCAGCTGCCTTGCGGCTTCAAGGATCGTTGTTCCCGGGGCAACTTCAATTTCTTGTCCGTCAATAGTTAATTTAATTGCCGACATCAGCTTCACTCCCTACACGAGTAATCATGATGCAATCCTGGCGGCACTTATCGATACAGCTGCCGCAGCGGGTGCAGAGCTCCTGGATAACTTCATGGGGTTCTTTCTTCTCACCTTTAATTGCATCAACCGGACAAGCCCTGGCGCAGGCAGTACAGCCATTGCAACTCTCAGCATCGATCTGGTAAATAAACAGGGGCTTGCAAATACCTGCATTACAAAAGCCTTCGTTAATGTGTTCTTCATATTCATCGCGGAAATAACGGATTGTGCTCAAAACCGGGTTAGGACATGTCTGGCCTAACCCGCAGAGAGCGCTGTCTTTAATGCTGTGGGCCAAACTGTCCAGGGTATCGAGATCTTCTGGTTTGCCTTCACCTTCGGTAATCCGGTCTAAAATTTCCAGCATCCGCTTGGTGCCTTCCCGGCAGGGGGTGCACTTTCCGCATGATTCTTTCTGGGTAAAACTTAAGAAGTACTTGGCCAGGTCGACCATGCAGGTCCGGTCATCCATAACCACAAGACCGCCTGATCCCATAATCGCGCCGGCCTTGGTCAATGAGTCATAATCAATAGGCAGGTGGAGGAGATCCTTGGGAATACAGCCGCCGGAAGGACCGCCCGCCTGGACCGCTTTGAAATCACGGCCGGCTTTAATTCCACCGCCAACATCGTAAATAACTTCTTCAATGGTAATACCCATAGGCACTTCACAAAGCCCGGTATTGCGAACTTTGCCGGCCAACGCAAATACCTTGGTCCCTTTGCTGCCCTCGGTACCTACTTTGGCAAACTCCTCGGCTCCGCCTTCTTTAACAATCAGGGGGATATTGGCCAGGGTTTCCACGTTGTTAATAGTGGTCGGTTTGCCAAACACCCCTACCTGAGCGGGGAAAGGCGGCCTTGGCCTGGGCATCCCTCGTTTTCCTTCAATTGAAGCCAGCAGGGCTGTTTCTTCACCGCAAACAAAAGCCCCGGCTCCTTCCTTGATATTCATTTTAAAATTAAAATCGTATCCAAGAATGTTTTCACCGAGCAGGCCATATTCTTCAGCCTGTTCAATTGCTATTCTAAGCCTCTTGATCGCCAGCGGATATTCCGCCCGGCAGTAAATATAACCCTCGTCGGCGCCGCAGGCTTTACCGGCAACCAACATACCTTCGAGCAGGGAATGGGGGTCGCCTTCAAGAATACTGCGGTCCATAAAAGCCCCGGGGTCGCCTTCGTCAGCGTTACAGACGATATATTTCTTGGGACCGGGAGCTTTATTGGTAAAGCCCCATTTCACACCGGTCGGGAAACCGGCGCCGCCGCGCCCCCGCAAGCCGGCATCCTTAACTTCATCGCATATTGCCTGCGGTTCCATTTCCAGGGCTCTCTTGAGTGCCCGGTAACCGCCGCGCATAATATATTCATCGATGCTTTCCGGATCAATTACCCCGCTGTTCCGCAGTACATTAAATTTCTGTTTTGAATAAAAGGGAATGGAGTCATAAAAACGGGCCGGGGCATCTACATCCGGTCCCTTGTAAAGCAGGCGCTCTACAATTTCTCCACCTACAAAATGGGTTTCAACCAGCTCAGCCATGTCCTTCGGTTTCAGGCGGCAGTAAAAGACCTCGTCGGGGAATATCACGATGATCGGCCCGACCTCGCAAAAACCGGGACAACCGCCCATTACCAGGCGATATTTATCTTTGATTCCGTGTTTTTCGAGTTCTTCGTTTAATGCTTCCGCAACCTGGTTTGAACCCGATGAGAGGCAGCCTGTCGCGCCACAAATCATAATGTGTTTTTCGTACACTGTCCTAATTACCTCCCTCTCCCTGGCTATATTAATTAACAGATCACAAATTTTTCATCCAGGGCTACTTTTTCAATAATCTTTTTCCGTTTATCCGCACATGACTGGTCGTCATGGCAAATCGGCCCTTCAACACAGCATTCAACAAAATCTTTACAGGGCGTATCTTTGGAATGGGTACACTTTTCACAGCAGTGGTCAACAAACCTTTCCACAACGCCACCTCCTACATATTATTCATAGCTGTCCAGAATTTCTTTCATCTTGTCCGGGGACAACCGTCCGTGCGGGTTGTCGTTAATCATGATCACCGGCGCCAGGGCACAGGCCCCGATACAGGCTACTTCTTCAAGGGTAAACTTAAGATCGTCGGTGGTTTCTCCGCTGGGAATATCCAGCAGTTCTTCAATCCGCTCCGCAATCTTGGGACTACCCTGGATATGGCAGGCCGTACCTTTACAAACCCTGATGATATAACGCCCACGGGGCTTCATTTTAAACTGGGCATAAAATGTAGTAACTCCGTAGAGACGACTCAGGGGAATCCTCATGCGGCGAGCCACATATTCCATGGCCGGCCGCGGCAGGTAACCGTAATGATCCTGCACTTTCTGCATGATTGGGATGATCATTTCCTTTTTGCCCAGGTACGGTTCCAGGATAGAATCGACCGGGCTTAAATCAATGTCCTGGTTGACGGCTGCAACTTCGGCCTCACTGCTCAAAATCTTAACCTCCTTATCTGTTCTGATCTAAGACTAAAGTCCTTAGTACAAATCTCCTTATAAGATTCTCGTTTTTATGAATAAATCCTGCTCACAAATAAAGAATTTGAGAAAAATAGAACATAACCTTTACTGCTCTAATAATACCGGTGAAAAGTCAATCCCGTCGGCAGCAACAAAACGATAGTGCACTCCCCCTCTCTCTCCCTGGAAAAAAGAATCCCTGCCGTTATCATGTATATGTCCATAAATACAAATTTTTACCCCGTATTCTTCCAGCACCCTGGTAAAATCACTGCTACTCCCCCTGCGGGTAAAAGGAGGAAAATGCAGGGCAGCAATAATTGAGTCAAATGAATCTTCTCTTGCCCTCTCTAAAGAAAGGCGGAGACGATGCACTTCCCGTAAATATATTTTTTGATCCTGGTCATTGTCGAAGCCTTCTTCTCCCGGGCAAATCCAGCCCCGGGTGCCACATACAGCCCAATTGCCCCAGGCAAAATAATCATTCTGGAGCGCAAACACAGATGGTGGTAGTTTCTCCCGAAGCTTGCTGATTGTAGGCCACCAGTAATCATGGTTGCCCTTAATCAACAGCTTGGTTCCTTTGCGGGCAGCAACCCATTCCAGATCAGGGATGGCCTCATCCAGGCGCTGAGCCCAGGAAATATCCCCGGGAACAATAACCAGATCGCTGTCTTTAACTAGCGAATCCCAATTTGCGCTTAGTTTAGCAGTGTGTTCTTTCCACCCGGGGCCAAAAACGTCCATCGGTTTTTCCGAGGTGGAGGATAAATGCAGATCTCCAATTGCATAGATGGCCATGACCACTACCTCTGATAGCAGATATTTAAATCACATTTCACCGGTTGATGAAGCAGGCTGTATAAGAGTATACTTACCACTTTAACCTTTTCAATCTTACTAAATCAGGCGCTGAAATGCAAAAGTAGATTTTTTCTGCTTATTAAAACTTTTTACATCTAAAATAAAGCTTTGCAAATATTTTAATAAAATGATATACTGTTGTTACGATTAGTGTGTCTATTCAAACAAGATAAAGGAGGTTGCCAACCTGTGGCTAAAAAAACATTTAAAAGGCCGCGCCGATACCTGCGCAGTCGGATCACACGCAAGTTAATCCTGGATACCGCTTTGGACGTATTCCTTAATGAGGGTTACTCCAAAACTACTATTGCCAAGATCAGCCAGCAGGCCAGGGTCGGTTATGGAACAGTTTACAGTCACTTTAAAGGAAAAGATGATATTTTAAGCAAAGTAGTTGACAGTGTCATGGATGAGTTTTACAACCTGTTGGAAGTGCCTTTTGACCCTGATACCCTGGAAGATGCCCGCAAGATTTATTACAACCTGGTGCTAACCTCATTCCGCCTGGCAGAACAACATCGGCCGATAATGAAAGTATACCAGGAAGCAATGGGCCAATCGGAAACAATCGCAGGGCACTGGCACACCGTGATTGAACAGTTCATAACAAGTTCATCCCGTTCATTCGCCTACTCACAAAATAAAGGATTCGCCAGGGATTTCGACATTGATGTAGTCGCAAAGGCTTACATCTTACTCGCTGATCGCTTTCTATGGGAAGTGGTCAATGAAACTGAAACCGATTTGGAACATATTGCCGAGACCATTATCGAAATGCTGTTTAACGGATTTTTTAACTCAAAAAAATAGCCTAAAAAAAGAGTTGCAGCACGGTCATGGAGTCACAAGTTAGATTTGAAGCTTCACTAATCTTTCAATCAGAAAGTAAGTTTTGCATTTATTACCCTATAATTAACCAATTAACTGGGAGCTGCAACCGGCCCTCTAACTCCGGGCTGGCCGCAGCTTCTTTTAGTTACAACTGCCGCTTTTGCTTCTGTGGAGTACAGGAGTAACAATCAATTATCTATCCGGCAGAGGCCATAAAATTTCTAAAATTTTATGGCCCGTTAATGATCCGGTCCTCGGTAATTATCAAATCTACCCGGCGATCCCACTGATCTGAAGGGATTTCAGTTAAAATCTGCAGTTCAAAAGCCAGGGCTACGAGGGGCGTATTATTCTTAAGACTTTGAAAGAAGCGATCATAATAGCCGCCACCATAACCGAGGCGCTTTTTTTCAGGATCAAAGGCCACACCGGGAACAATCAATAAATCTATCTTTTCAGGAGGATAAGGGCGCAATGCTTCCCGGCGCGGTTCGGGAATATTATAAGCTCCGGGGGTTAAATCCTTTTCCCAATCTGTGATTTGCGAAGGAACCAATTCGCGGCTTTCAGGAAAGGTTTTGGGTGCCAGGGCAATTTTACCCCGTTCAATAGTTTCTTCGACCATCGGGCGGGTATCAACCTCGCTGCCAAAGGAAAGAAAAAACATTACCACCCGGGCGTCATGGTAAGCCGGCAGGCGAAAAAGTTTTTCTCCTACCATCCGGCTTTTCCGGGTTATTTCTTCCGGGCTGAGTTCGTCCCGCATCCGGATGATTTTTTTCCTCAACTTGCTTTTTTCTTCTTTTATGCTCATTGCTTAATAGGCCCTGGCAAAGTAAACTACTTCTTCAGCTTTTTTATCGCAAACCAGGCAATTTTTATGCTCAATTTCCCGGTCAAAGGGAATACAGCGAATTGTTGCCCTGGTGTCTTCCTTAACCTTTTCCTCGCATTCCTCTTCCCCGCACCAGGAAGCCAGGAATAAACCGCGTTCTTCTTCCATGACCCGCTTAAACTCTTCGTAATCATCTCCGCTCCTGGTATTAGCTTCACGAAATTCAAGAGCCCGCTTCAACATGTCGGATTGAATTTGTTCAAGCAGGCCGGGAATATAACTGTTCAATTCTTCCCGGGGGATAAAATTTTTCTCCCCGGTATCACGGCGGACTACAACTACCTGGTTTTTGTCCAAATCCTTCGGCCCCACTTCAATGCGCAGGGGAATGCCGCGCATTTCCCATTCATTATATTTCCATCCCGGCGAATACTCTTCGCGGTCATCAAGTTTAACCCGGACCTGGCTGCCCAGTTCCCCGGAAAGCTTCCGGACAGACTCTAACACTTTCTCCCGATCTTTCTTGGTCAGAATCGGCACAATCACCGCCTGGTAGGTAGACATGCGGGGCGGCAGTGCCAGGCCGCGGTCATCGCCGTGCACCATGATTAAAGCACCGATCAACCTGGTTGAAACTCCCCAGGAAGTTTGCCAGACATATTTAAGCTGATCATCTTCGTCCAGGTAAGTAATATCGAAAACTTTGGCAAAGTGCTGGCCCAGGTTATGGGATGTGCCTGACTGCAGGGCCCTGCCGTCAGTCATTAAAGCCTCTACCGTGTATGTCCGCAGGGCTCCCGCAAATTTTTCCTGTTCGGATTTACGCCCCACCAACGCCGGAATGGCCATTTCTGTTTCCATAAATTCTCTGTAAACTTCAAGCATTCTTAAGGTTTCTTCTTCGGCTTCCTCTTCGGTGCGGTGGCAGGTGTGGCCCTCCTGCCATAAAAATTCAGAAGTGCGCAGGAAAGGCCGGGTTGATTTCTCCCAGCGGACCACATTACACCACTGGTTAATTAAAAGGGGCAAATCGCGATAAGATTGAATCCAGCGCGAGTAGAAATCGCAGATGATAGCTTCTGAAGTAGGCCGAACCACCAGCGGTTCAGTTAATACTTCATCGCCGCCCTTGGTTACCCAGGCCACCTCAGGGGCAAAGCCTTCCACGTGTTCTGCTTCTTTATGGAGCAGTTCCTGGGGAATAAACATCGGAAAATAAGCATTTTCATGGCCGGTTTCCTTGAACCGCCTGTCCAGCAATTCTTGTATTTTTTCCCAGAGCGCAAAGCCGGCCGGCCTGATCGCCATAAACCCTTTCACCGGCGCATAATCCATCATTTTTGTTTTTAAAATTACATCGACGTACCACTGTGAATAGTTTTCCGCCTTGGGGGTTATTTCCCTGACAAACTCCTTGTTCCGGGCTGCTTTTTCCTCTCCGGCCTTTTTTTCCAATGCTTTCACCCTTTCCCGTCTCTGTTTGACCATTGATCCGCCACAGGGCAGTCCTGAAAAAATCAAGCCACCCTGCTTTATACCCTGCTATTCTATCACAATTATTAACCGGCAGCCAACTCCCGGCGGTATTTTAGAAACCTCTGCCAGCTATCTTCGCTTAAGGGACGGTTAAAGCTGCGGAAATTGGCCAGTTTAAAACCGTGCTCGTGAGCCCAGTACCTGGTCTGCAGGATAGTTTCCAGGTTAACCCCTGAAGAACCGATGCTGTAATGCTTGTAGCGTTGTTCCAGGGCCAGCATCATTGTTTCAGCCATACAGGCATAAGCCAAACCTTCTTCAAAGCCAAAGTCCCAGCCCAGGGAAGGTTGGCCGGGGACTTCCACCACTCCGCCGTCAATAACCAGCACATCCGGACGTGCCTGGTCCACTTCTTCACTGACATTGGCAGGCCGGGAAATGTCACAAACAACCGCGCCCCGCTTCAAATTCCCTTCGTGGATCACCTTACCGGTGGCGCTGGTAGCACTGATCACCACATCAGCCCGGGCTAACATACTGTCTAGATCGGTGGAAAATTCAATAATACCCTGCCTTCTACCTTCTGAGTCTGCGAAAGCTTCAAACTCCTCCATCGGGGCGTCCGGCGAAGGCAGTTCGGGACATTTAGCAAGCAAGTGCCCCATACTGCCCGGTTTTAAAGGCCTGCCCTGCTGCAGCAAGGCCGATTGGTAGCGGTAAATTTCAGCAGCAACCAGGTGCAGCCTCTCGCTGGATGTATTGTTATTAGGGTTGCCGATTAAAAGCAAGCGTGGTACAGTTTCGGAAAGAAGAAGCGATATGCCTTTGCCGATAGATCCCGTCGCCCCGACGATACCGGCGGTTAGTTTTGAGCGGTCCAGGTGCAGTTTGTCGGTA
>Ga0207421_10000906_pt1 | contig 38555 bp, 35 predicted proteins | sample SodLakKL_010_SED_4_FD_187542 | JGI IMG/M metagenome (GOLD analysis project Ga0207421, IMG submission 187542) | Alkaline sediment microbial communities from Lake Tanatar, Kulunda Steppe, Russia - 8KL_010_SED (SPAdes) (version 2) | ecosystem: Environmental > Aquatic > Non-marine Saline and...
AAAGTGGGACAAGGGACCTGTCCCTGCGTCCCGGTTTTGAGAGCCGGGGAGTGGGTCGGCGAAAGCGACATTTAGTGAGCGGCTGCCATAGCCGACGAAGAGCAGGCCGAAGCGGACCGCCCTGCAGGAAGCAGGGCGCCGGTAGCTGACACGATGTCAGTTTGGACGGGAAGTCCGCGGAGGCCGTCGCGATGAGTTGCGCCTATGGCCCGCGCAACGATCTAGTCGCTGCGCCGACCCACCCCCGGCGATGGAGCAAAGAAAAAAAACACCCCCACCTGACCTTCGAGGGGGAGGAACAGTTATATGTCCCCGCGTGCCGGTTGAGAGAGCCGGAGAGGGGGAGGAAAGAGCTTAAACCCGCTCGCGGAGAAAATTTACAGCCCTGGGAAACAAAGAAAAAAAACACCCCCACCTGACCTCCCTCTTCGAGGGGGGGAAGGAGCTTAAATCCTCTGGCGGAGGAAATTAATACCCTGAGGAGCCCGAGGAGCGTGGGGGAAGAGAAAGAATTTAGTTCTCTACAGGCAGAAGAGATCAAAGGTGGGACAAGGGACCTGTCCCTGCGTCCCTGTCCCTGCGTCCCTGGAAAAGTGGGACAAGGGACCTGTCCCTGCGTCCCGGTTATTGTTTTTGCCGGGTGTAGTTTAGCAAGCCCCCTGCTTTTACAATTTCGATCTGTCTTGGGGAAAGCTGATGTTTAGCAGTAAAACTCGTTCCCTTTGTCTCATTTACAACGTTTAATTCCCCTTTTTCCAGGCCGTTGTAAACATCTGTAATGCGAAGGCGATCACCCTGGTCTATATTATTGTAATCCTCATCATTGTTTATTAAGAGAGGTAGTATGCCAAAATTAACCAGGTTGGCGTGGTGAATGCGAGCAAAAGTTCTGGCCAAAACTGCTTTTAGTCCAAGGTGCCTCGGTGCCAGAGCGGCATGTTCTCTGCTTGACCCCTGCCCGTAATTTTCACGTCCCACTACTATGCTTCCTCCCTTTTCTGTAGCCCTGTATGGGAATGAAGCATCTACGGGATTAAACACATATTCAGATATGGCCGGTATGTTGGAACGCAGAGGCAAAATCTTGGCTCCGGCAGGCATAATATCATCAGTGGTTATGTTGTCTTCTACCTTGAGCATAACTTCTTCCTGTATCTCATCAGGAAGAGGCTCAAAACGGGAAAGTGGTTTAATATTAGGGCCCCTGATAATTTCTACTTCCTCCCGGTTTTCCGGAGGAGGAATGATCATGCGGTCATCAATTAGAAATTGTTCAGGCGTAGAAACTTGTGGAGGCTCCCCAAGTTCACGCGGGTCTGATAGTTTTCCTTTCAAGGCAGTTGCCGCAGCTACAGCCGGGCCGGTAATATAAATTCCCGCATCAGGGGTTCCGCTGCGACCTTTAAAATTACGATTAAAGGTTCTTACAGATACTCCCTGGGATGGAGGAGCCTGTCCCATGCCTATGCAGGGACCACAAGCTGACTCCAAGACTCGGGCTCCTGATCTAATTAAATCTCCCAGGGCACCATCTCGAGCAAGCATCTCCAGAACCTGCCGGGAACCTGGCGCTATAACCAGGCTAACATCAGGGTGAATTACTTTATCCTTCAGCATTCTGGCAACCAGGAGCAAATCCTGGAGAGAGGAATTTGTGCAGCTTCCTATTGCTACCTGATCCACATTAACTTCGCCCAATTCTGAAACTGGAGCTACATTATCCGGGCTGTGCGGGCAGGCGGCTAAAGGTTCCAATTCACTTAAATCTATGGTGATTATTTCATCGTAATTTGCATCCGGGGAAGCTTCCAGGGGCTGCCACTCATCTTCACGTCCCTGTGCCCGGAGGAATTCACGAGTTACTTCATCACTGGGGAAAACAGATGTTGTTGCTCCCAGTTCTGCTCCCATATTAGCAATGGTAGCTCTTTCGGTGACGGAAATATTTTTGACGCCTTCACCACCGTATTCAAGTATTTTCCCAACGCCTCCTTTTACAGAAAGACGCCTTAAAACTTCCAGGATTATGTCCTTGGCTCCCGTCCAAGGTGGCAGGGACCCGGTAAGGTGGATTTTGGTAATCTGAGGCATACTTAAATAAAACGGGCTTCCGGCCATGGCTACTGCTACATCCAGTCCGCCTGCACCAATCCCTAACATTCCTAGTCCCCCTGCTGTAGGAGTATGGCTATCAGATCCCAGCAGGGTCTTGCCTGGAGCACCAAATCTTTCCAGGTGAACCTGGTGGCATATACCGTTGCCAGGGCGGGAAAAATATATACCGTGGCGAGCGGCCACTGTTTGTAAGTACCGGTGATCATCTGCATTCTCATAACTGTTTTGCAGCGTATTATGGTCCACATAACTCACCGAAAGTTCAGTGCGGACCTGGTCCAAATCCAGGGTTTCAAGTTGTAAATAGGCCATAGTGCCAGTGGCATCCTGGGTTAAAGTTTGATCTATAAAGATGCCAATTTCTTTGCCAGCTTTTAATTCTCCGGATGCTAAATGGTTTTTTAGTATCTTTTGGGCTATGTTTTCGCTCAAACTGCACCTCTCCTCTCTTGAATTGGAAAATATAAATTCAAGTAGAAATATATCAAAAAAACAGTTCTGCCTCAATTATAAGATGATTGTTTATGATAAATAAAATGAAGGAAAATTAAACGAGGGTAATAAATTAAACGATCACAAAAATTAAACGAGGGTATTGACAAAATTAAAGGTTAAAGGTTAAAGTTAATTTTACAAAAGTTTATTAAGTCAATAGGGTTACTATGGAACACGGGGTTGTTAACTTTGTTTTGACTTGGGCTTGATATAACAGGCAAGCTTAATTTTTAATTTTGATTTGCACAAAAAATTGATTTTTGTAGTTTCATATTAATTTTTTTATGATATAATATCCGAGTGTGAAACTCAGAATTAAAATGGAGGTAGGGTATGCAACTTTCGGCGAGAGTGGAATATGGAGTTCGGGCCATGATGGTTTTAGCTTTAAATTATGAAAAAGGCCTTCTTTCCATAAAAGATATAGCCGGTGAGGAAGGAATCTCCGATCAATATTTGGAGCAGATTTTTCCTCTTCTGAAAAAGACTTATCTGGTAGAGAGTCAAAGAGGTGCCCATGGAGGGTACAGGCTGGCTTTGGAGCCATCGGAAATTAGTGTGGGTGATATAATGCGTGCCCTGGAAGGTTCTTTAGCTCCAACTAAATGTGTAGTTGAAGAGGAGAAGGGCAGTAAAGGCTATGCCGGTTGCAGGCATTCTGAAGCGTGTGTCACGCGTGGGGTTTGGGAAAAGTTGCGCGATCACATTACTCTTTTTGTGGATAACATTACTCTGGCCGATATGGTGAATTGGGGAAAAGAGGGAAATGGTGATTGTGCATAATATAAAGCATATCCATAAATAAAGCTTAACGTTAGGGGGATATAACAATGGAAGAAACCAAAGTATACATGGATCATGCGGCTACCTCGTTTTTAAGAGAAGAAGCTTTACAGGAGATGCTTCCTTATTTAAAAGAGGAATATGGTAATCCTTCCAGTATTTATACACTGGGGAGGCAGGCTCGTAAAGCGGTAGATTTAGCAAGGGAAAGGACAGCTAAGGCTATTGGTGCCCAGGAAGATGAAATTTATTTTACATCTGGAGGCACAGAAGCCAATAATATTTCTATTCGTGGGTTTTTAAAGCATTATGGGGAAAAAGGGCATGTAATAACATCGGCAGTGGAACATCATGCTGTGCTGGATGTTTGTGAGGAGCTTTCGGAAGAGGGTTACGATGTAACTTACTTGCCTGTGGATGAATACGGCCTGATAAATATGGAGGATCTACAGAAGGCCATAAAAGAAGACACTATCCTGATTACAATTATGACGGCAAACAATGAAGTAGGGACTATTCAACCTGTAGAAGAGGTTGGAGCCCTGGCTCGGGAAAAGGGCATTATTTTTCATACGGATGCCGTACAGGCAGTAGGCCATATTCCTTTGGATATAAATGAAGTTAAGGCGGATATGCTCTCCTTTTCTGCTCACAAGTTTAACGGACCCAAGGGGGTTGGCGGAATGTATATCCGCAAAGGAGTTAAGCTCGCCCCTCTCTACCGGGGAGGTGCACAGGAAAAGAAGGTTAGACCTGGAACTGAGAATGTTCCCGGAATAATAGGTTTGGGGAAAGCATTAGAACTGGCGGTAGAAGAAATACCTGAAAAGATGGACCAGTATATTCATATGCGGGATAAGTTTATAGAAGAATTACAATCTATTGATCATGTAATTCTAAATGGGCATCCTACCCGTAGATTACCTAACAACATAAATGTAAGTTTTGAATTTATAGAGGGAGAATCTTTATTGCTTGCTTTGGATATGGAAGGAATAGCGGCATCTAGCGGTTCAGCCTGTACTTCAGGAACATTGGATCCTTCCCATGTATTGTTAGCCATGGGGCTTGATCACCAGACAGCACATGGCTCTATTCGATTTTCTCTGGGGAAAGGAAATACCTCGGAAGATGTCGAATATGTCTTAGAAAAAGTAAAGCCTGTTGTAGAAAGGCTGAGACATATGTCTGCAGTAAACCATCGAATTTAATAAAGCTGTTTTTAGGAGGTAGGGCTGATGTACAATGAAAAAGTAATGGAGCACTTTAACAATCCCCGCAATGTCGGAGAAATGGAGAACCCAACAGCGGTAGGAGAATCAGGAAACTTTAAATGTGGAGATAAGATGTTAATTTATATTGACGTAGAAAATGATGTTATTCAAGAAATCAAATTTCAAACTTTTGGTTGCGCCGCAGCCATCGCTACCAGTAGTATTCTAACGGAAATGGTTAAAGGCAAAACATTAGAAGAGGCTATGCAGGTTACTAACAAAGATATAGCTGAAAGTTTGGGAGGTCTTCCCCCGGTGAAAATGCATTGTTCGAATTTGGCAGCTGATGCACTGCATGATGCAATTAAAAAATACCGTGAATCAGAATAACTTGATTGTCTCCCGGCATATATAATAAATAAAGAAAAAGAGTCTGCCGGGAGGTCCAAATTGTATTGGTCATTTAAATTAAGAGGTCTGCAAACCCGGAGAAGGTTAAGGAAAAACTATACTTCCAAATCACCGGGTTTTTTTATGATTCCACTCTTGGTAGTGGGATTATTATTAATGTACTTTTTACAGGGGATAAATGCTGATCAAACAAAAAGCTCTACCTCAGTTTCCTTTTCACATTTTACAGAAACAATTAGTGAGGAGCGCTGGAACCCAGATTATTTTCAACTTCTACTGGCATATGGATTGCCAGGTATGAAAGCTGATTATCCCCATAATGCTTCCCTTTCTTTCCTGTTGACCAGGATATTCGAAGGTTTGACAGGGTTTGAGTATGATTCTCCCGGAAAGGTACTTGCCCGGGGGATTGCAGGGTTTTCTTTGGAAAATGTAAACTCTCAAGCTGAAAGAATGGAATTGACTTGCACTGACACAGCAGAAGAATCTGCAAAAGATTATGAAGAAGATATGACCCTGCCTAACCGGGGAGAAAGGAACTATCCAGCGAAGGATAGCAAAAATGGAGAAGGGGGAGGAAAAGAAAAAGAGAATAAAAGTTTTGATGAAGATGATGCGGTAATTTTAATTTATCACAACCATATAACTGAAACATTCTACCCTACTACCGGGGAGCAATTCATAACAAATTTGGATTATACAGTAGCCGAATTAGGTCGCCAGCTTGCAGATTTGCTTCAACTTGAATACGGTATACCTGTCAAACACAACACAGAAATATTTGATATACCCCGTCGCACTGCTTACCATAAAGCTCGTCCTCATATTAGGCAAATAATTGAAGATAACCCCCAAATATGTATGGTGGTGGATATTCATCGTGATGGGGTCAGCAGGCAAACCAGCACTGCTACTTATGAAGGAGAGGAAATGGGTAATTTGTTGATGGTTGTGGGAGATGGGCATGAAGAATGGAAACAAAACTTTGAGTTTGCTCTTATTCTTCAGCAACACATTGATGAGATTAATCCAGGTGTATCCAGAGGTGTTCGCAAGCAGGGCTTTACCTACAACCAGGATCTACACGAAAGGGCATGCCTGATAGAAATAGGAGGATACTTAAACAGTTTGGAAGAAGCCGAAAGAGCTGTTCCCATTCTAGCTGAAGCTCTTGCCAACACTTATTGCCAGTTGGGCTTTGAATAGTTTTGGGGTCAAAAATATTTAAGGTGGATAGTTAAGTTATTAATATCTAAAAAATTGGTATATCCACTACATAATAAGTTAATGCTTATAGAGAAGCCTTGCACATGGCATTATCAAGTTAAGCAAAGTGGTGGATGTATGCGAACTCTTATAGCTTTTTTACTGGTAACTCTGTTTTTATATGGAGGATTAGTACTGGTTGAATCAGGAGTAAGCGATATTCAGGGAAGTGAGCCCAGTTATGAAGCTTTAAAATTCTCCTTTGGAGACAACAAATTTTATATTATTTTTGGCGGAGAAGAATACCAAATTGATCTGGAAAAGATAGGTGCAAGCTTTGAACAGTTGCTTTCCAAAATCAAAACGCTACTGGAGGTTTGATAACTACCTCAGAACGATCACACAGGTTTGATAACTATTCTTGACAAACAAGGGTAATGATGATATTTTATTGTTGACAATTAGCACTCAGGCACTAAGAGTGCTAAAAAAAGGAGCTGTGGTCATATGGGCCATGAATTGAACGAGAGAAAGCAGAAGATTTTAAATGCTGTAGTGAATGAATATATTTACACGGCAGAACCTGTGGGCTCTCGAACAATTTCACGCCGTTCCGGGATGAACCTCAGCTCTGCAACTATAAGAAACGAAATGGCAGATCTCGAAGAAATGGGATTTTTGGAGCAGCCCCACACTTCTGCCGGTAGGGTTCCGTCTCATAAGGGATACCGATTTTATGTTGATAATCTTATGGAGTATCAGTGGCTTGATAAAAACGAAGAAGAAGCAATCAAGCGAAGCCTAATCAAGGTTAATGAAGTGGAAAAAGTGGTTTCGGAAGCATCGAAAGTACTTTCCCAGGTAGCCAGGCATACATCTTTAATTTTAGGGCCTCAGTTTCGCAAGAGCTCTTTTTACCAGATGCGTATTTTACCTTTGAGTGAAAAAAAAGGCCTGGTTATTCTTATTACAACTAGCGGATTTATAAAAAATAAGGTTATTGAGTTGCCACAATCTCTATCTTCTGCGGAATTGCAGCAGGTAGTGCAGTATTTGAATCATAAGTTATATGGTTTAACCATTGATCAAGTAACAGAGTCTTTAATAAAAGAATTAAAAAGAGACCTGTTCCGCCGAATGGAGCTGCTGGAGCAGGCGTTTTTGCTACTGGAAGAAAGTTTGACTGAAGATGAAAGCGTAAGGATATTTTTGGGTGGTACCACTAACATCTTAAATCAACCGGAATTTAAAGATGTGGACAAGGTGAAAAAATTCCTTAATTTATTCGAGCAAGAAGAACTATTGCAGCATTTGTTGCAAGCTGAGGGCGAAGACCAGCAAGGTATTGAAGTAAGGATAGGAAAAGAAAATAAGTTAGAGGAAGTTCAAGAGTGTACATTGATTACCTCTACTTTTGCCGTTGGGAACCACAATATAGGCAAAATAGGAGTGCTGGGGCCTACTCGAATGGATTATCCACGGGTAGTAGCAATAGTTAAGTGCCTGGTAGATAATTTAAACCAGGTGCTCGAAAATCAATCATCATAATAAAAATAAATTAAAATCTAAGGAATTTAATTGTATGCTTTACTAATTTACGTTATAATATAGACTTTGAAGTAAAGGAAGGTGCATCGTATTGTACAAAGAAGAATTTACATCTCAGAATAATAACGAGGGGAACAGCGCTAAATCTGAGCAACCGGAAGCAAATGAGCATTCTGAATGTGAAGAAGATGAAAAGCATGAAGTAAAAAATGGAGAAAAACCTCCCATTAAACATACTGATGCTGAAATTGAGGTAGAAGAGGAATCGGAAGCAAAAGTAGAAACAGAAGAAAAATTAGAGGATTTTGACCTGAAAGAGGCAGAAAAAGAGGAAGAGGAAGTGGAAGTGGAAGTTGAAGAAGAAAAAGTTACCGGAGAAGAAACCGTTGAAAGTTTAAAACAGAAAGTGGAAAGATTTCTCCAGGAAAAAGAAGAAGCTCTGGAAATGGTTCAACGGATTAAAGCAGATTACGACAATTACCGCAAAATAGCGGCCTCGGAAAAGGAAGACATTCGAAATTATGCTCTCTTTGAGTTTATGGGTGAGATGCTTCCGGTTATTGATAATTTAGAGAGGGCCCTACAGGCTACTGAGAATGATGACAGTGTTCCCCAGTCTCATGTAGAAGGATTGAACATGATCTACAAGCAACTTTGCCAGTTGCTTGAGAAGCATGGCGTATGTGCTATAGAGGCAGAAGGATGCACTTTTGATCCTCACTACCATCAAGCTGTAATGCAAGTAGAAGAGGGAGATTATGAATCTCAAGATGTAGTAGAAGAACTTCAGAAGGGTTATATGATGAAAGACCGAGTTTTGCGACCTTCTATGGTCAAAGTATACACAGGAGCAGGAAAGAGCTCTTAGCAAAAAAATTTCTAAAGAAGAGGAAGAAAATTAATATTTCCAGTTAGATTAAAACATTATGCCCGCTACAAAATTGAAGCACTGTAGTGTAGATGCATTAGTAGTTTACAAAGAAAGAGGAGGGATAATTAATGGGAAAAGTAATAGGTATTGACTTAGGAACGACAAATTCAGCAGTAGCAGCAATGATGGGTGATGATTCTGAAATCATCCCTAATGCGGAAGGAAGCCGCTTAACACCGTCGGTTGTTGCTTTTACTAAAGAAGGGGAGCGTTTAATTGGAGAAGTTGCCAAAAGGCAGGCGATTACCAACCCGGATCGGACTATAGCTTCAATTAAAAGGAATATGGGAACTGACCACCGGGTGGAGATAGATGACAAGAAGTACACTCCTCAGGAAATTTCAGCTATGATTTTGCAAAAGCTAAAAACGGATGCGGAAGAATATTTGGGGGACAAGGTAACGCAGGCAGTTATTACGGTTCCGGCTTATTTTACCGACAGCCAGAGGCAAGCTACTAAGGATGCAGGTACTATAGCCGGGTTGGAAGTTTTACGGATTATAAACGAGCCAACAGCTGCCTCCCTGGCGTATGGCCTGGACAAAGGGGAAGACCAGAAGATTCTGGTTTTTGACCTGGGTGGTGGAACTTTTGATGTTTCTATCCTGGAGCTTGGCGAAGGTGTATTTGAAGTTAAAGCCACCAGTGGCAACAACAAACTGGGTGGAGATGACTTCGATAACTGTATAGTAGATCATGTGGCAGAAGAATTTAAAAAATCTCATGGCATAGATCTACGGGAAGATCGGATGGCTTTACAGAGGCTGAAAGAAGCTGCTGAAAAGGCCAAAGTAGAACTATCCAGTGTGACTACCACTAATATTAACTTGCCATTTATAACTGCGACCCAGGAGGGTCCCAAACACCTGGACATTGATTTGACCAGGGCCAAATTTGAAGAACTTACTTCTCATTTGGTGGAGAAGACCATGGGGCCCACCCGCCAGGCACTGTCAGATGCCGGCTTGAAGCCGGAAGAAATTGACAGGGTTATTCTGGTGGGAGGTTCTACTCGGACTCCGGCAGTACAGGAGGCTATTCGCAATTTGCTGGGTAAAGATCCCCACAAGGGTGTCAACCCCGATGAGGTTGTATCGATGGGGGCTGCTATTCAGGCAGGAGTGCTTTCTGGTGATGTTAAGGATGTGCTCTTGTTAGACGTTACTCCTCTTTCCCTGGGGATTGAAACTTTAGGAGGCGTTTTTACCAAGCTTATTGAAAGAAATACAACCATACCAACTTCCAAGAAGCAGGTTTTTTCCACAGCGGCTGATAATCAGACCAGTGTAGAAATTCATGTGCTTCAGGGAGAACGGGAGATGGCTCAGCATAATAAAACACTGGGCAGGTTCGTATTAGACGGGATACCTCCTGCACCTCGTGGAGTGCCTCAAATAGAAGTCTCGTTCGATATTGACGCTAACGGTATTGTTAATGTTTCTGCCAAAGATTTGGGTACAGGCAAGGAGCAGAGCATTACCATCACTGCATCTAGCGGTCTTGAAGATGAAGATATTGAAAAAATGGTTGAAGAAGCTGAGAAATATGCCGAGGAAGACCGCAAGCAACGTGAACTGGCGGAAGCTAGGAACAATGCTGATTCCTTGATTTATAATACGGAAAAAACTCTCAATGAATTGGGAGAAAACGTTGACCCTGCTAAAAAAGAGGAGATCCAGAACGCTGTTGAGGAACTACGGCAGGTTAAAGAAGGCGAGGACAAAGAAGCAATCGAAAAAGCATCCGAAAGCTTGACCCAGTATCTTCACGAACTATCTTCTCAGCTCTATCAGCAAGCCCAGCAGCAAGGAGCTGAAGGAGAAGCAGCAGGAGCAGAAGGTGGAGCAGGAAACGATGACTCTGAGACAGTGGTAGATGCTGATTTTGACATCAAGAATGAAGATGACCCAAACAAGGAGCAGGGTGAGAGCGAACAATAATAATTTTCCAAAACTTATTAAGAGGGTTGATATAAGATGCCTGAAAGAGATTATTATGAAATTCTGGGTGTAGATCGCAATGCCGATGAAGAGGAAATAAAAAAAGCCTACCGGAAGTTGGCCCGAAAATATCATCCTGATGTCAATAAGGATGACAGCCAGGCGGCGGAAAAATTTAAAGAAGTTCAGGAAGCCTATGAAGTGCTTTCTGATTCTGAAAAGCGAAAAAGATATGATCGTTACGGAACCGCTGATGAGACATTTGCAGGCTTTGGCGGTGGTCAAAGCGGCGGCTTTGACGGCTTTTCCGGACTTGGTTTTGATGATATATTTGAAACCTTTTTTGGCGGTGGATTTCGTCAGCGTCGCTCAGGGCCGCGGCGCGGCAACGATTTGCGTTATGATATGGAAATTACCCTGGAAGAAGCTTATCATGGAGTTAATAAAACTATATCTATTCCCCGTACGGAAACTTGCCCTGATTGTAAAGGTAGTGGTACCAAGCAAGGTTCTTCTCCTGAAACGTGTTCTGCTTGTGGTGGAACCGGGCAGGAGCAGTTTGTGCGCAATACGGCCTATGGGCGTTTCGTGAATGTTCAAACCTGTAGCAAATGCCGCGGAGCAGGTAAAAATATAAAGGATCCTTGCGCTAAATGTCGGGGAGAAGGGCAAATTGTTCAAGAACGTGAAGTGGAAATTAAAATACCGGCAGGAGTGGATAGCGGCACCCGCTTGAGAGTTAGTGGAGAAGGAGAAGCAGGTTATAAGGGCGGCCCGCCTGGAGATCTGTTCGTCTTTATTCAAGTTCGTTCTCATAAGCTATTCAAGAGAGAAGGGAATGATCTCATTTACGAGCTTCCGGTAAGTTTTACCCAGCTTGTACTGGGAAGTGAAGTGGAAGTTCCTACCATGGAGGGTCAGGCAGTTGTAAATATTCCCGAAGGAACCCAGCCGGATCATGTTTTCAGGTTAAAAGGAAAGGGCATGCCTCATGTTAGAGGTTTTGGACAGGGAGATATGAAAGTAAAATTGAAGCCTATTGTGCCTAAGCGTTTGAATAAAGAACAAAAGGAAGCCCTGGCCGAGTTTGCCCGTTTGTGTGGCGAAGAAATTTCCGAAGATGGCAAGAGTTTTATTCATCGGGTGAGGGAAGCTTTCGGGGGCGGCAAGTGAAGTAAGCTTTGGAAACTTTACCATATAGATTTTGAAACCGGAGTTTCCAAATTTGAAGAACAGAGCTGTTAATCAACTTTTATGATACGATGAACTACTGAAGGGGGGCTATGCAAAATGCCTCCCTATTTTATAATCAATGAACTTGATGATTGGTTGAAAAAATGTACTCGAGGTGAGAGTTTTTGAGTTCCACGCCCCGCTACTTTATTACAGGTGAAGAACTGGCTGAAGGGGTAACTTGTCAGTTGTCTGCAGAAGATAGCCATCATGCTCACAAAGTCTTGCGGCTCAAAGAAGGAGACAAGATCGAAATTTCTGATGGAGAGGGCAGCTGCTACCATGCGGCAATTAATTCTGCTACTCCTGCAGCAGTGGAGGCTGTTTTAAAAGAAAAATGCTTTGAAGCCCCGGAGCCTATAAAAGAAGTAATTTTGGTTCAGGGCATGCTCAAAGGCAATAAAATGGATACGATAGTGCATCAGGCTGTAGAATTGGGGGTAAAGCGAATTATTCCTTTAATTACTCAGCGCAGTATTCCTGTCTTGCAGAAAACAAAAGTGCATCAAAAAACAGAGCGCTGGCAGAAGATTGCCCGCGCTGCGGCCAGTCAGAGCAAACGCAATTGTCTTCCCCATGTGGAAACACCTGCCAAATTGGAGGAATTAATATCCGGGCTGGATTTTTCCCGGGAAATAATAATAGCCTTTGGGGAAGAAAAAAAGGATAAGGAAAGTTTTTTTCTTGAGTGCCGGGAACTGCTGCAAAACTGTGAAAAGATCCGGGTGATAATTGGCCCGGAAGGAGGGTTTTCAGCGGAAGAGATAGAGTTTATGGAAAGTCACAAGGTTAAGATAACTGGAATGGGCCCCCGTATTCTTCGAGCAGAAACCGCTGCGGTGGTAGGGTTGACTCTTGTGCAGAACTACCTTGGCGATATTTGAAGGAGAAGTGATATGAAAAAAGCGGCTTTTACCACCCTGGGTTGCAAGGTAAACTTTTACGAAACAGAAGCGCTGAAAGCTCTTCTGGAAAAAGAAGGGTATATTCTCACTGAGTTTTCCGATACTGCAGATGTTTATATAATTAACACCTGCACAGTTACCCACCTTAGTGACCGCAAATCCAGGCAATTGATCCGGCGAGCTAAAAGGCGCGCTCCTCATTCACTGGTTGTGGTCACAGGCTGTTATGCTCAGGTTTCTCCGGAGGATTTAAGCAGTTTACCCGAAGTAGATATAATGGTAGGAACCAGCCAGCGTCATCAACTTCCCAGGCTTATTGAACAGGCTAAAATGGAAGGGAAAATAAATGTTGTTAATCCGGTTGAAGGTGCTACTGAATTTGAAAGGCTTACTTACCGAGCCAACCGGAGTCGAACTCGAGCTTTCCTAAAAGTTCAGGAAGGATGTACCCAACACTGCAGCTACTGCATTGTTCCTCAGGCCCGTGGACCGGACCGCAGTTCACCCTTGCCTGATGTTTTGGCAGAAGTAGAACAAATTGCTGCCGAGGGATACCGCGAAATAGTCCTAACTGGCATCAGACTGGGATTATATCGCGATGATAAAGCAGGAGTTGACCTGTCAGGTTTACTCCGGGAAATAGAAAAATTCCCGGCTATAGAAAGAATCCGGTTGAGTTCTATAGAACCAACTGATTTTAACGAAGATCTTATTCAGGTTATGGCTGATTCCAGTAAAGTTTGTCATCATCTGCATATCCCCTTGCAGAGTGGCAGTGATTATATATTGGAGAAAATGAATCGTCCTTACCGAAAACAACATTACTTGGAACTGGTGCATAAATTGAGGGAAAAAATGCCTGAGCTGGCCCTGGGAAGTGATATTATGGTAGGGTTTCCGGGAGAAACTTATGAACATCACCGGCAAAGTTATGAATTTATTCAAAGAATTGCTTTTAGCAGGTTGCATGTATTCCGGTATTCTCCCCGTCCCCATACTCCTGCATCAGAGATGAAAGGCCATGTGGATCCTCGTATCAAAGAAGAACGTTGGCAAGAAATAAACGAACTGGGAAAAAATTTGGCTCATTATTACCGGCAAAAATTTATGGGCAGGAAAGTTAAAATTTTAGCTGAAAGAGCTTCGGATGAAGATGATTATCTGGAGGGATTTACAGAACATTATTTAAGAGTTAGAGCAGAAACAAAAGATAAACCCTCTCAGTGGCTGGGTCAATTGGTATGGGTTGAAGTTAAAAATGCTGTTGAAGAAACGCTGCAAGGGATTTTTCTCTCTCACGCATAAGAATCTCTCTCCCCACATATTATTAATTAACAGCCGGAACGATATTTCAGGTATCAAATAAATTTAAAAAAGCTTTAAAATGATTTGCTTAAGTGTTGTGTTATCTATCATCCTGTATATCGTCTGGCATTAGTAACGGGGAGGGGAAAACTGTGAGCAATAAGTTCGTTGTTTTAGAAGGAAAAAGGCTTTTGCCCTTAATGTTTTTGCTAATGCTTCTCATAAGTCTCTCTATTTATGACAATTTTTTTCGTGTTCAGCAGGAAGACACTGTTCCAGCAGTAAGAGAAGAAAAAGTATTCAATACAACTACCAGGGGAGAAATTTCTGCTCCTACGTCCTTTCATCTAGTATATAACCAGTCTCAGTGGGAAGATTTAAAAGCTAATCCTCTTTTGGAGCTCCCTGATTATCCTTTTAATGATGCTTATGAAGTAGCCCTTTGTTCAGTGAACAGCGAAATTAAGGATATGAATATACACACCGCAGACGAGGGTGTTCAGAAAGTGGAAGTTGAAGTAAGTATGCGCCCTGATTATTATCATATTGTTATGGTTAGTCGCGAAAAATTGGATTCTCCGGAAGTTTATTGGACTTTTCTGGATGAAGACGGAGAAGTTCTTTTGCAGGAATCAGTAGAGCAGGATGAGATGGTTACCGGGGAAAAAGGGTGACAGGCCCTTTTCCCCCTTTCATAATGACATTATAAATAATTTATTGTATTTTCTGCAAGTTAGCTTTTGCGGTCTGATTTACTTTTCTTCTTTTTGGCGAGGGTTGATGTAAAACCCTGTTTCAGTTTCTTCTAGAAGTTCCGGCGAAGGTGGTGGAGTTAACAGGCTGACTCCAATTACGGTCAATATAGAAATAAGAAAACTAAAGAAGCTAAAGTGAACTGGAAGAGGGGTTATAAACTCGTGAATATAGCCGAATACAAGAGCGGTGGCAAGGCCTGCAATCATGCCCCAGGTGCCTCCCTGGCGATTAGCCCTTTTCCAGTATAGTGCTGCCAGCAGGGGAGCGCAAAAAGTGGAAAGCATCAGTCCAATAGCCATCCAGATCAACCAGGCCAGGAGGTCGGGAGGGTTTATTGCTGCTACAAAAGCCAGAATGCTGGTTATCACAACTACTATGCGGCTAATAACCCTTACCTTTTCATCGCTTGTTTCGGGATTTAACAGATTACGGTGAATGTCCCAACTATATATTGTACTTATGGTTAACAGAAGGCGATCAGTAGTAGACATTACCGCTGCCAGAACAATTACGCCAAAGATTACCCAGGCTGCCGGGTGTAAGGTATATTCAACTGCTGAAATAAGAGCATAATCAGGATGGGGAACTTCAATGTATCCTTGCTCGTATATTACCCGGGCACCGTAACCGGCAATTTTGATCAAATAGAAGACAACTATATAGACACTAAAAATGATAAGAGGTGCCCATTTAAAATATGCTGCTTTTTTGGCGGTAAGGATATTATTGATTGCATGAGGGGCAGCGGCCAGTCCAAAAGACAGCAAAAAGAAAAAGGTTAAAATAAACAGAGGGGTAAGAAAAGCATGCTCGCCCAGAGGCGGGTGTGTTTGGGGATAAGCTGCTTGCACCATATAGGGCTCAAGTTCGGCTAATTTTTTATTGATAAAACTGAATCCGCCGGCAGCGTTGATTATCAAGGGAGTAATGATCAGGGAACCAACCAGTAAAGCAAGCCCCTGTACCAGGGTAGTATAGGCTATGGCGTACAATCCTCCCAGGAAAACATAAAAAGTAATAACTACTGTGGCTATCAAAAGAGCGTAAAAATGAGGTATTTCCATCAACCACGATAGCACAATGCTGATGGCGGTGAATTGGCCTGTCAAATAAATGAAGCTGATTAAAATTCCGGCGACTCCAGAAACAGCACGCACAGTGCGAGGGCTCTGGTAGCGGTGAGACAAGTAATCCTGAACGGTATAGTAATTAAATTTACGGCTAATTCGGTAGAGTTTGGCTCCGAAAACGGTAATTAAAATTACTACGCTTAAAGTTACAAATATGGGTTCCCACATACTGGGCCAACCAGCCAGAAAGGAAAGGCCACTGGCTCCCAAGATAGTCATCCCACTTATAATAGATGTGATTACCAGGATTACAAAAGCGATAAATCCCAGATTTCTCCCGGCAATGAAGTAGTCTTCAGAAGATTTTATAAAGCGGGAAAATCTGGCCCCTACATACATAATTGCCAGAAAATATAATACTATTACAGCTATCATTACTACTCGATCCATTTATTATTGCCCCCGTTGCCAAGTTATTAAATGCTTGCTGTTTTCTGCTCAAGTAATTATTACTCAGCTCGATATAGTAAGCCCCAGACAAGCAAGGCAATTATGATTCCTAATGGAACGGTCACAAAGACTGCAAAAACCTCAGCAGGAAGCCCCATGATCAACCTAAACACTCCTTATATAACTGTTTTTAGCAGTAAAACAAAGGGAGGGTGCTATTTAAACACCCTCCAATACTTGTCTATTCTTTTTAGATCATGCAGGCATGGTAATAAAGACACCACGCGGATCTACATCATTGCGTAATATTTCCAAAACATCATCTGGAGGTGGATCAATTGTTTTAATCTCATCTGCAACTAATAACTCAAATCCACATAAATTGTTGGCCATCTCAGTATCCATGCCGGGATTGATAGCGATTAAGCGCATCTTTTTGCTTTCTGGCTCAAAGTCGTATACGCCCACCTGGGTTATTACTGCTATCGGTCCTCCCAATAAACCGGCTTCTTTGCGGGAGTTCCCTCCTTCTAAGTAACCCGGCGTAGTAATAAAGTCTACCTTTTCGGGAAAACGATCAGGAGTTTGCAGGCCCACCAGAACTGATTTTTCAGTGAGAGAGCCGAGATCATTACCTCCCCCGCTTCCCGGGAGCAGGGATTGCACATCTTCGTAACTGCCAATAACAGAGGTGTTTACATTGCCATACATGTCAATTTGGGCTCCTCCCTGAAATGCTATATCTACATAACCTACCGAGCACTGACCGAAAGAAGCAGTCATTTCCATGGTCATGGGTGATTTGCGAAAAGTAAAAGGGCATCCCACGGACCAGGGCATATCACCCTCTAGCGGATCCTGGCCTCCGCTTTCAAAAACCATGGTGATATTTGGAGCATGGGTTTTGCGTGCTAACAGTGCCCCCACCATGGGAATTCCCGTGCCAATATATACCACTTGATTGTCCTCGATTTGGCGGGACAAGTTGTATGCTACCATTTCCAAAGGATTTGCTGGTGCAACTTCACTCATTAAAGTTACCTCCTTGTAAAGTAAATAATTTTCTGGTTATTTATTCTTCCGGTATTATGTTGTCTGTTGGTTTTACTTCTTCGTATGCATAATTTACCGTAGAATCATCTATGAATAGCTGGGCAGCTTCAGCTTGCCGTCTGGCTTCATCTATAAAGCGGATGCCTCCCAGTTTATCAATGTGATCATACTGGTCTTTACAATCTAAGATCCAATACTGCAGGAACTGTTGTAATTTTTCTTTGTCAGGAGTTGCTACTCGGACGAGCCTTTCCCACCATTCCCTGGACCAATAATAGTGTCCCGGACAGCAACCGGGGAGGGCACCGTAAGGGACCTCAGCCACTGCATCAACGTACCAGAAAGGTATAGATCCATCAGCATCATTCCTAATATCGTGTTCGGGAACAATTTTTTCAGCGGTAATAATTAATTTTCGAGAAGCCGCTGCCAGCGCCAGATCATTAACCACCGGGCCTTCTATAGCGGCGTTACCATACTTATCGGCTTTTTGCACATGAATAAAGCATACATCGGGAAATAGTGCAGGAATAAGACATACAGGACTGTCATCTTTTCCTACAGGGTTATCCATTATTTTAACGAACGGGTTTTTCTTTGCCAAATCAGAGCCTAGTAGCTGCTTGGAGGCCACAAAGGGCATTCCCAGTTGTGCAGCTTTAAAGCCTTGTGCCATTGAACCGTGGCTCCATAAAGAAAGTATTTCTGCTTCTTTGTTTTTAATTACCCGGCCAAAGTTTTTATCGTTTCCCCGCATTTCAACCCCTATATAGGATAAATGAATGGCTTTCATTAATCCAAGTGCCATAAATTTAGAGCAGTTGGACATTGGGGAACCGATTCCTATAAGATTTTTTTTGCCTTGCCTCATTGTTTCATAGTAAGCTTGAATAGGGGCTCTCACATAAGCAAATCCCGTTTCTGCAAAAATGTCACCGTCTTCTACAAACCTATCCACAGCTTCTTGCAGGGAAAGTCGTTTATCTTTTTTGGTGCGGTCTTTACGTAAATGATGTTCCCTGGCTTCTTCAAAGTCAACGAGCCTATGAAATTGCTCTTCCGTTGTATAAAGGAAACTCATAAGATACCTCCATTAATATAGATTATACCAATTTTCTTACTTTTCCTATTATTACTTTTTTCGCTTCAACATACTTTTGTATAACTACCTACTCTTTAAACAAAACCTAAACCTCACGACTAATTGCTTGGACTTTTGCTCTAATGATTATTAAGTAGCTAATCACCCCTTCTTATAAAATATGATGGAAAATTTTAAGATTTTAAGGCGTATATGTATAATTATTCTATAGATAGCGAATATTTTCCTCTGCCTTCAAAAAGTTGCAGAATAAACCTAATACGCTCAATTATTCTACTATTCTCTAAAATGCAATTGTTTTTATTTTCATGTATATTGAGCAAAATAAGGTAAAGCATATTTAAGCCTTAATTCCTTTGTTGGTAAGGAGATAAATATTTACTCTTTGGCGCTAAGATCCTTTTCAAGGTATTGGGTTTGTGTTATAATAATTTGCATATTGAATATAATATAAAACCTAAATTTGCTGTTCAAGGCAAATAAGGGGGATGTGGCAAGTGTCTGATTGTCTTTTTTGTAAGATTGCAGAAAAAGAAGTTGAAGCAGAAGTTGTTTACGAAGATGAGGAAATAGTGGCTTTCAAGGATATTAACCCGGCCGCCCCCGTACATATTCTGATCATTCCTCGAAAGCATTTTGATTCCCTTGTTGATGTCCAAAAAGAGGATGCGGAATTGATAGGCAAATTACACCTGGCAGCTAATCATTTAGCGGGTGTATATGAGATCAAGGAAAGAGGTTTTCGAGTAGTAATTAACTGTGGGCAAGAAGGAGGACAGGCCATAGCGCATCTCCACTTGCATTTATTGGGCGGCAAACCATTGAACCATAATATAGCTGAGGGACGAGGGGTTTAAGTATTATGTTAATTGTCAACTCCTCTTTTTTTTAATAAGTTGCAGGAGGGGGGATAATAGTTGACCGAGATCAAGGTAGGCAAAGATGAAACACTGGATAAAGCATTGAAAAGGTTCAAGAAGCAATGTGCCCGCACCGGTATTCTCTCAGAAGCAAAAAAGCGGGAGCATTATGAGAAACCCAGTGTTCGTCGGAAAAAGAAGTCTGAAGCTGCACGTAAAAGAAAGTTTTAATTTCAGCAAGTTTTTATCATTTTGCCCAGAAGATTTATTTTAGAAACTGTTGGCAAAAGTCTATTAGCTAATAATTAAATAATCAAATGGACAAAAAAAGCAGAGATTCTACTCTCTGCTTTTTTTTGTCTAAAATTCTTAGACAAAACCTCTTTGCAAATTAGAACATATAGAGATTTCTTGTGCATAGATATTATAAGAGATTTTTACTGTTATCCCTGTTAACTCTGTTGAGTGTATAGTCTGGCATTTTAATTAAAAAAGAGCTGGGTTGTCTTCAGGGCAGGGATAAGGCTGGAGGGGTATTTTGAAAAAGAAAAAAAGTGTAGCTTTAAAAGATTTACTGGCAGAGTTTTTCGAGTTACCCAAGGATATCATGTTAGATTTGCCCCGGTTGGTGTTAATCGGCAATCTCCAGCTAATCCTGGAAAATCACCGGGGCATTATTGAATACAGCAATGAAAAAGTAAGAATTGCAGTTAGTAACGGAGAGGTTATAGTTAAAGGCAGCAAGCTGCAAATTCGAGGGTTGTTTACAGATGAATTATCCATAGAAGGCTACATAGAAACTGTAAAATATGAGGATTAAGGAGATTAGATGAAGTGCTGATTACGCTATTACGTTTTTTAAAGGGTTATTTGGTAGTAAAAGCAGAGGGCAAAGGCACCGAAAAGTTCATGAACTTGTCTATTATTCGGGGCATAAATTTTTGGGATGTGCGAAAAATCCGGGAAGGATTTATTTTTAAAACTCCTGTGCAAAATTTCAAAAAGTTTCGCCCGCTGGTGCGCCAAACTGGAAGTAAGCTAAAAATTCAGGATAAAGCAGGCTTGCCCTTTTTTTTACAAAGAACTAAACGCCGTAAGGGGATAGCGTTGGGTGTTATAGTTTTTGTTTCCGCTCTTTATATTTTTAGTTCTTTTATTTGGCTCATAGAGGTTAAAGGTCTGGAAAATATTAACGAAAAAGAGATTTTGAAAATAACAAGAGAAATGGGAGTTGCTCCTGGTACATATAAAGGAGGATTGGAATTAGACAAGCTGGGTAAGGAATTGGCCCGGTTGCATGGTGACATAGCTTGGGCAAGCTTCAGGACAAGAGGAGTATTGTTGGAGATTGAAATTGCCGAGCACATTCCCAGGCCAAAAATGGAGCAAAAGCCTTCTAACCTGGTAGCTTCCAAAGACGGATTAATTTTAAAAACTACCGTGGTAGATGGAACTCCGGTAGTTTCCCCCGGAGATGTTGTTTCGCGGGGAGATGTCCTGATCAAGGGAATTCGGGAATATGATGAGGAATTTTTGCAAGAGGTAGAAGATTTCAAGCCAGAGAAGATCAGGGCCCGGGGAGAGGTGGAAGCAAGGGTATGGTATGAGGCCAGGCAGGAAGTTGAAGAAAAGAAAATAAACAAGATACCTACCGGAAATAAGCAGAACGTGGTGTACCTTTTATGGAATTTGCAAAAAATAAAATTATGGGGTAGAGATGAAGTCCCTTTTAATCAATATACTCGGGAAACATTTAAAAGAAAGTGGTCTTGGAGGAATCTTCAGTTACCTGTAGAATTAATAACAGTGACCTTTAATGAGCTAAAAATTGAAGAGGTAGAATTTACACAGGAAGAAGCATTAGAAAGAGCAAAAAAATTAGCTCAAAAGGCTGTTCTTTCCCAGGTTCCTCCGGAAGCGGAGAGAAAACGCTTGTTTTTTGAAGAGAAGCGTGATAAAAAAAATTGGGAAGTAAGGGTAGTGGTAGAAACCAGAGAAAATATTGCAGATTATCCTTAATTAGAGTGAGTTAAAAAGAATAAATTAAAAACTTAAACTTAGGTTAATTTTTGCTCTGCCTGAAGAGCAAAAAGAATTTATGTCGGAGGTGTTTCTGCTTTTTGGAGAAAATATCTACTCGGAAAATAACGTTGGAGCAAGATGAGGAATCCCTTTCCCTGCTGGGAAGGTTTGACGAACATTTGGATCTTTTCGAAAAGCATTTTCCGGTTCAAATAACGCCCCGCGGTAATGAATTGCTTTTGGAAGGGGAAGAGCAGGATGTGGAAAAGTTGCTTTTTTTATTTGAAGAGCTCATTAAAGTTATTCGCCAGGGGTATTATATTTCAGCAAGTGAGATTGAATATGCTTTGCAAATGGCCCGTGAAGACCGTATTGATGAAGTTAAAAACATATTCACTGATGTAGTTATCGTAACTGGAAGAGGCAAGCAGATTAAGCCTAAAACTACAGGCCAGAAAAAATACTTGGAAGCAATGCGGGTATGTGATATAGTTATATCTATTGGTCCTGCAGGAACGGGTAAAACTTACATGGCTTTGGCCAAAGCCATTGACGAATTAAGAAACAAGCAGGTGCAGCGTATTATTCTTACCCGTCCTGCAGTTGAAGCTGGTGAACACCTGGGATTTTTGCCCGGAGATTTTCAGGAAAAAGTAGATCCTTATCTAAGGCCTATATATGATGGTCTGTATGATCTACTTGGGGTGGATACTTTCCAGAAATATAAGGAAAGGGGAATCATTGAAGTAGCTCCTTTAGCCTATATGAGGGGAAGGACTCTTGATGATTCTTTTGTAATATTAGATGAGGCGCAGAATGCCACTCCGGAACAAATGAAAATGTTTTTGACGCGTCTGGGATTTGAATCCAAGGCGGTTATAACCGGGGATATTACTCAGGTTGATCTTCCCCGGGGAAAAGTATCGGGTTTAGTACAAGCCCCGGAAGTGCTAAAAGGTATTGAAGGGATTGCCATTCTCTACTTGACAGAAAAAGATGTAGTCAGGCATCCTTTGGTTCAAAAGATCATTGAAGCTTATGAGCAACATGAAGGTAAAAACTCTTCCCAAAACCAAACCCAGTAATTAAATTCCCAGCTTTACATCTAAAATAAAGGAGATTGTAAATGGCAATTTTGACGGAATTGAAAAATTCCTTGCGCAGGCTTGTCAAATCTGCCGAGCATGTGACGGCTCGGCGAGTTTTTATCACTATAGTTATCTTTGTTATTGTATATGTTTTACTTGCTGTAATGTATGTTCCTTCTCGAATAGAGGTAGAAGAAGGGAGGCCAAGCCCGCAAACTGTTTATGCCCCGGAGGATATGATAGATGAGTATTCTACGGAAAAAAGGCGGGAGGAAGTTGCCGAGGAAGTCCAGGAAGTATATACCCATGATCCTGCGATTTTGGAAGAAAGCCAGGAAGAAGTAGAAGAATTTTTTGATGTGGTATTCCAGCTAAAAGAGGATGAGGATATGGAGCTGGCTGAGCAAGCAGAGGAACTACAGGGAAAATTAGGGAATGAAATTTCTTCTAATATTTTGCGCAGATTTTTGCAAGCTGATAAAGCTACACTCCAGGAATTAAAAACTAATTTGGAGCAAATTCTTGAAGAAATCTACCAGGAGAGGGGTGTCAAAGAGGGCGGCGTGGAAATGGCTCAAAAGGAGGTTAGCCAGGAGATAGGCGCACTTCTTTTTAATTATGAGTTGAAAAAAGTAGCCGAAAGATTGCTAACCCCTCTCATTCAACCTAATATGTTATTTAACCCCGATGCAACGGCTGAGAAAATTGAAGAAGCGCTGGCAGAGGTTGAACCGGTAATGATTCACCGGGGAACTAGACTTTTGAGCGAAGGAGAAACTGTAACTGAGGAAGACATTGCCCGGTTGGAAGCTATGGGACTTCTGCGCGGAGGCCAGGCAGATTATATGAATTTCCTGGGGCTGTTTTTATTTCTCGTAGTAGTTTTTTTCACTGCCGGAATTTATTTGTATGTTTTTAACCGTCATGTCTTCAACGATCCCTCTTTGCTTACCTTAATGGGCTTGATATTAGTAATAACCCTTATTTTTGCTTTAGCGGTTAACTACTTTTCTTACTACCTGATGCCTATAGCTGCTGCGGCAATTTTAACCGCAGTGCTTTTTGGTAATCGGGCGGCCATTCTGGTAAGTGTAGTGCTTGCTATTTTGGTTGGCTTAATTACTAATGGAGATGTCGGAGTAATTATGATGGCCCTGGTGGGTAGCTTTATAGCAATTGTTACGGTAAGCAGGCTTAGTGGTAGAATGGATCTGGTCAAAGCCGGATTATACGTTGCTCTGGCTAATGCAGTGATAATCATAACCAATTTTCTTTTGTTTGAAACGGTGCGTCTGGAACTGGAGTTCCTGCAGGAATTTGGCTATGGTATAGCTGCAGGGATGGGCAATGGCCTTTTCTCGGCAATGATGGCTATAGGCCTTTTGCCATTTTTGGAAAGCGGCTTTGGCTTGACAACTTCAGTAACTCTGCTTGAACTTTCTAATCCCAATCAACCTTTATTAAGGCAGCTACTAATGAAAGCCCCCGGGACTTACCACCATAGTATAGTAGTAGGAAATTTGGCAGAAGCTGCGGCAGAAGAGGTTGATGCAGATCCCCTTCTCACCCGTGTAGGAGCTTATTATCATGATATAGGCAAAACAATTCGTCCCTACTTTTTTACTGAAAACCAGTTTTCAGGAGAAAACCCCCATGAGAAATTGTCACCTAATATGAGCGCGTTGGTGATCAGTGCTCATGTTAAAGACGGCTTAGAAATGGCCCGAAAAGAGAATCTTCCCGCAATAATCCAGGATATAATTCAGCAACATCATGGCACCGGGATGATTTCATATTTTTATCACCAGGCATTGCAAACAAAGCCTGATGATGTAACAACAGATGAAGTAACCGAAGAAAATTTCCGCTATGAAGGTCCGCTTCCTCAGACCAAGGAGGCCGCTATTATAATGCTAGCCGATATTGTAGAGGCTGGGGTAAGATCTCTCTCTAATCCAACCAAGGAAAATGTGGCCGAGATGGTGCAGAAAATGATTAAAGATAAATTAAATGATGAGCAATTGGATGAATGCGATCTAACTCTCAGGGACATAGATAAAATTGAAAATAAATTTATTCATACCATATCTGGAGTTTACCATAAGCGCATGGAATACCCGGTTGGTGAAATTAAAGCTGAAATGGAGAGCAATAGTTAAATGACAGTTTATCTGAATGAATTACACTATTTGCCCCGGTCCAATCCTCGTCTGCGCTGGAAAGTATTGAAGATGGTGCATTGTTTTTTAGCTAAAGAAAATCTGCAAAATGTGGAATTAGGGATAATTCTATCCCATGATCAGCATTTACATCAGCTAAACAACGACTACCGTAAGCTGGATAAACCGACAGATGTTCTTTCCTTTCCCTTAGAAGAAGCTGCAAATGTGCACAAAAAGTCTGCAAAAGGGGAAGGATTAACATTGGGGGAAGTATATATTTCTATTGATCGTGCTCTGGAACAAGCTGATGAAGATAATCTTTCGTGGGAATACAGGGTTCTTTATCTATTAGGTCACGGTTTGTATCACTTGTTAGGTTTCGATCATCAAAATGAAGAAGAAGAGAGGGAAATGGACCAAAAAGTAAGAGAACTCATTTCAGCAATGAAGTAGGATGAAGCATTTTTTATACCAAGCTTACTTTAAATGGTAATAAGTTGAAAAAGTGGGTAAAATATTAAAGAATTTTAACTTTTTGAGGGGCATTTATTGGTAGAGATAAGCCGTTCAAATCCTTTATACTATAGATGTAAGCATAAAAATTTGAAAAACATATAACAGGGTGGTTTTATTAAGTGAATGAAGAGCGTTTGAGCCTTAAAGAAAAGTTTCAAAAAATGGATAAAAACAAGCTGATCTTTTACCTGGTCATTATAATGTGTGTAGCTTTGGTTATAAGCGTTGTTTTTACGGCCTGGAGTTTTCATATTTTAACTGCCCAGTATCCTGGGACCAGATCACAATTTAGCTACAAGCAGCATTCGTCAATTCGTTTATTAGAGCATTGTCGTGATCTTGCTGAAGACTTAGAGGTGCAAGAACGAAGTTCTGTTCAGGAGGCTCTTGCTGATTTCAGTTATGATATTGAAACTGCTTCCACCAGTGATGATTTAGTTGAAATAATTTTGGACCATCCCACTCGTGTTAAAGATATTATTTATGACGAATGGGAGGAAGAATTTAAAGAAAATATTATTGAGGCGGTTAACCAGGATGAAGGCATCGCAGAGCTTGATGATTATACCCAGGTTGCTGTAAAACTTTCTGATAATGGTATTGATGTGGAGCCTTATAACTTTTTAAGTGCTTCTACAGAATCCCGGGCTAAAGAAATGTACTCTACAGGCGATTTTATTGGTGAGCAAGTTATCGAGATGGAAATTAACGAGGGCGAAGCTAAACCCCTGGTCAAAGAAAGTGAAGAAGATTATGTGGAAATATTATCTGAAGAAGTGGACTCGCTGCGGGAATCTTTGCGCGAGTTAAGAGAGGAAAGCGGGTATTCGGAAAAGAGTGGAGAGGGAATAGTGGTTAAAATTTATGATGAAGCAGAAGCTACTGATTCACACAGCATAGTTCATGATACGGATATCAGAGATGTTGTTAATGAAATGTACGCTTCAGGAGCTGAAGGAGTTGCAGTAGGAGGGCAACGATTAACAGTAACTTCTTCTATTCGCTGTACCGGGCCATTGATCAAAGTAGATGATAATTTGATTCCTGTAAACCCTGTGGAAGTTAAGGCGGTTGGCGATTCCGATCTCCTAAGCAGTGGCGTAGATATTATCAGAAATACCCTGGAAGATGAACGAGAACTTTACTTTGAAATAGAGAAAAAGGATTCTATAACCCTGCCTTCATATACGGAATCCTGATTTCCCCTTGAAGAAAATATGCTTAAGCATACTGCTTTAATTCCGAAGCTTAATTGGGTGCCTGGTTCAATAGCAATTTATATCGGCAATATTAGGTATAATATGGAATATAATTGGGAAAGGAAAGATTTGTATGGGAATAACTAATGAATTAATTGCAGCAGCAACTGAGGCTCGGGAAAAAGCTTATGCCCCTTATTCCCGGTTTCCAGTAGGTGCAGCCTTATTGACCACAGAAGGGGAGATTTATAGGGGTGCTAATATGGAAAACATTTCTTCGGGTTTAACCATTTGCGCCGAGAGAGTAGCTGCCTACACTGCTATAATGAACGGTAGCTATCACTTTACCACCCTGGCGGTAGTGGGTGATAGTTATCAGCCCGTTTTCCCGTGTGGAGCCTGTCGCCAGGTTTTATGGGAGCTTGCCGGAGAAATAGAGGTGATTGCTGCCAACTTGCAGGATGATCTACTAACTGTTCCTCTTAATACCTTGTTGCCGCATCCATTCTCACCAGCCAGCCTTACTTCTCCCCGGCAATATTTTCACCAGGAATAACCAGGCCTAACCTGCCTGGATGGTCAAAATTTATAAATATACCACAAGGAACCTGCAAAAATTATAGTAATAATGATAGCAGGCGCTACCCATCCTATGGCGGGCACCAGAAGAATTCCGATAAATAATATTACAAAGAAAATTATGTTGATGATGAGTGCTTTATTACCTTTGGTCCGCCATTCTTTTTTGTTTTGATTGTCATTGTTTGGATCATTGCTTGGATTATTACTCATAGCTAAATCGTTTGCCTCCTTTGCTTAATTTAATTATAACCCAGGCAACCCTTTATTGTCGAGATTAATTGTGGTTAAAGGGCTGAAGATGTTATCGGGCTAATGAATTTGATGGCAGGAATTTGCTCATGCTTCCTATAATTAAATTTAGCAGTGGGAAGTTAAAATTAGTGTAGCTACTCAGTCAAAGATATGCAGAATAAGAAGAAAGCTGTGACTGTGTTCCTCTGTCACAGCAGTGAAGAGGAGTTGAAAAAAGCTCATGTATCGTTCCGGCTTTGTTTCTATTATAGGAAGGCCTAATGTTGGTAAGTCAACTTTTTTAAATACAATGGTAGGTTTTAAGGCGGCAATTATTTCGGACAAGCCCCAGACCACGCGTAACCTGATTCGGGCAGTTCTTACTACCGATTCTTACCAGGTTATTTTTGTTGATACACCCGGGATCCATAAACCCAAACACCAATTAGGAAATTTTATGGTAAAGAGCGCTCGCAATACTATAGGGGATGGCGATATAGTTCTCTTCATGGCTGACGCTTGTGAAAAGCCGGGTAAAGGGGATCTTTTCATAATTGATCTTTTACGGGAAATAGATGCACCGGTTTTTTTAGTCCTTAATAAAACGGATTTAGTAACACCGGAAGTAAAGGAGGAACGGATGCAGGCCTATGGGGAGCTTTATCCTTTTCATGCTTCCTTTGCCATATCTGCTCTTTATGCGGAAAATATTGCAGAGATAGTTTCAGAAATAGTAAACTATTTGCCAGAGGGACCGCAATACTATCCTCCGGAAATGGTCACTGACAATCCGGAATACTTTACTGTCAGTGAAATCATCAGGGAAAAGGTGCTGGAGTTAACCCGTGAAGAAGTTCCTTTTTCAGTTGCAGTAGATATAGAAGATATGAGTTTCAGGGAAAACAAGGATTTAATAGATATTATGGCGGTTATTTATGTGGAACGCCCGTCCCAAAAAAGCATTCTTATTGGCAAAGGCGGAAAAATGCTCCGGGAAGTAGGATCGAGATCTCGTCCTGAAATTGAAGAATTTCTGGGGAGTCAAGTTTATTTGGATTTGTGGGTAAAAGTAAACCAGGACTGGCGAAACCGGCAGCGGGTCCTAAATAGTTTAGGCTACAGGGATGATTAGCATGAAACACTTTAAAACCACAGGTGCTGTATTAAGGAGCCGCCCCCTGGGTGAATCTGATCGACTGGTTACTCTGCTAACTTGGGAAAAAGGGAAGATTGGGGCGGTAGCCAAAGGAGCGCGCAAAACAAAAAGCAAATTGGCAGCAGGCGTGGATCTTTTTGTGTACGGAAACTATGTCCTTTATGAGGGAAAAAACCTGGCTACTATAACCCAGCAAGAAATCTTGGAAACTTTTAATCACCTTCATCATCAGCCTGAGGGATATGCATATGCCTCCTATTTTGCTGAATTAGCGGAGAAAATATTAATGGAGGGTGAAAAAAATGTCCCGGTGAGCAACCTTCTGCTGGAAGGATGGCGTGCTCTGGAGGGGGTTAAAGATTATAATCTTTTAGCCAGGGCCTTTGAAATAAAGTTGCTTTCTAGTTCCGGTTACCATCCTTATTTCGACGGGTGTATAAACTGTGGCAGCCGGGACAGGGAATACTTTAGCAGCAGGATGGGCGGCCTTGTTTGTTATAATTGCGTAGCCAGAGATTCAATGGCAATTTCCTTTGCCCCGGGAACTGTTTCCCTGGTGAATTATTTTTTAACTCGGGACTTGGCAGAAACGGATGTTATCAAAGCCGGTTATGGCCAAAAAAGTGAATTGTATGCCTTTACCACCGGGCTTATGGAACATTATCTGGATATCAGAGAATGCAAGTCTTTGCAATATATCAAACAGCACTTTTCAAGCAGTAGTAGAAAATTAAGTTGAGGCAGGAGGTGTTTTTTTGTATTTTCAGGACATAATTAAGAATCTGGAAAATTTTTGGTTGGAGCAAGACTGTTTATTATGGTATCCTTATGACTTGGAAAAAGGTGCCGGAACTATGAACCCTGCTACTTTTTTAAGGTCCCTGGGACCGGAACCCTGGGCAGTTGCATATGTGGAGCCGTCAAGAAGGCCCACAGACGGGCGTTACGGGGAAAACCCAAACCGGCTCTACCAGCATTTGCAGTTTCAGGTTATTGTGAAACCTTCTCCGGAGAATATTATGGAGCTATATTTGGAAAGTTTGGAAAGACTGGGATTGGTTTCGCAGCACCATGATATACGTTTTGTGGAAGATAATTGGGAATCTCCCACCCTCGGAGCCTGGGGGTTGGGCTGGGAAGTCTGGCTTGACGGCATGGAAATCACCCAGTTTACATATTTCCAGCAGGTGGGAGGATTCGATGTGGAAGAAGTTTCTGTAGAGCTTACATATGGCCTGGAGCGTATAGCCATGTATATTCAGGATAAGGATAATGTATATGATTTAACGTGGAAAAAAGGTGTTTCGTATGGTGACTTGTTCCAGGGAGCAGAAAGGGAGCATTCACGTTACAGTTTTGAAGATGCGGATGTAGATATGCTGCTAAATCTTTTTCAAGTATGCGAAAAGGAGGCCAATGCCCTTTTGGAAAAAGGCATGGTTATGCCCGCGTATGATTATATTTTAAAATGTTCACACACATTTAACCTGCTGGAAGCCCGCGGGGCGATTAGTGTTACAGAACGTACGGGTTATATTGCAAGAGTGCGGAACTTGGCTCGTTTCTGCGCGCGGGTATTTTTAGAGCAAAGGGAAGAGTGCGGTTATCCGCTGCTTTCGGGAGGTGAGAAGGGTGCCTGCTAATTTGTTGCTTGAAATAGGTTGTGAAGAGATTCCTTCTCGCTATCTTCCTTCGGCAATTGAACAGCTTCAAGAAGTTGCTTCCGGTTTGCTCGGGGAAAACAGGATTGGCTACCGGCAGGTGGAAAGCTGGGCCACTCCTCGCCGACTGGTTTTGTACGTGGAAGAGGTTGCCGAGCGCCAGGATGATTTGACCGAGAGGCTTAAAGGCCCGCCAGTGGATAAGGCCTTTGATTCCAATGGCGAGCCTACCAAGGCGGCACAGGGATTCGCCCGCAGCGCCGGAGTAAAAATTGAAGCTTTAGAAAGGGAAGTTATTAACCAGGGGGAATACCTTGTAGCTTTAAAAGAAATAGAGGGTAAGCCGGTGAAAGAGATTCTCCCGGAACTTATGCCTCAGCTGATAGATTCTATCCGCTTTCCTCGTTCTATGTTTTGGGAGAGGGGCGGTACGCGCTTTGCTCGGCCAGTCCGCTGGCTGCTTTGCTTGTATGGTCAGGAAGCTATTAACTTTCAATTTGCGGGAGTTTCTGCCGGCAATCTAACTTATGGCCATCGCATTTTAGCACCTGGGCCTTTTGAAGTGCCTGATGCGAAATCTTACTTTCAAATCATGGAAGATAGCTATGTGATGCTAGATGAAAAGCGTCGCCAGAAAACTATTGAGCAACTATTGGAAGAAAAAGCTGCTGAAAATCAAGGAAAACCGCTTTATACGCCGGAATTGATTGAAGAAGTTTGCTTTTTAGTAGAACATCCGGTAGTTATCCAGGGGAGTTTTGCACAGGATTTTCTGCGCATTCCCCGGGAGGTTCTTATTACCACCATGCAGGTGCACCAAAGGTTTTTTCCGGTAGTATCCCGCTCAAACGAGCAACTACTACCCATATTTTTAGGGATTAGCAATAATCTTTTTAGCGATTATACGCGGAAGGGTTACGAAAAAGTTTTGCATGCCAGGCTAGCAGACGCGGAATTTTTCTACCAGGAAGATACCCGGTTTAATTTAGAAGAAAATGTACCCAAGTTAAAAAAGGTTTTATTTCAGGAATCTCTGGGAAGTTTATATGATAAGAGCTTGCGCATCCAGGGACTGGTTGACTATGCGGGTAGCGAATGGGATGTACTTCCGGAAGTTTTGGAAAGAGCCAGGAGAGCAGCTTATTTGAGCAAAGCTGATCTGGTTACCCAAATGGTCAAAGAGTTCCCGGAATTACAGGGAACCATGGGTAAAGAATATGCTCTCTTGAGCGGGGAAGAAGAAGGGGTGGCTTCTGCATTGCTTGAACATTATTTGCCCCGTTTTTCCGGTGATAAGTTGCCTTCTTCCCAAGAAGGTGCTCTGGTTGCCTTGGGCGACAAGCTTGATACCCTGGTGGGCTGTTTTTACGCAGGCATTCAACCTACGGGGTCGCATGACCCTTATGCCTTGCGAAGACAAGCTTTGGGAATAGTGAGCATTCTTTTAGAGAAAGAAATTCCTGTTCCCCTGTCCGATTTAATCAAAATAGCTTTACAGCAGGTAGAAAATAATGCACAAATTCAAAATCCTGAAGATGCAGAATTTGTCTTTAAGAGCTTGCATGAGTTTCTGGAGCAGCGTATCAGGTATATATTCCAGGAAGAGAAAGGATTATCCCATCATATTGTAGAGGCAGTTTTGGCTGTTCCTTATGAGATAATTGATCACCTATACCGACGGGCAAAGGTGATTAGCAGTTTCATGGAAGAAGATTATTTTGAAGATCTGCTTACTTCATATACCCGGGTCAATAATTTGGCCCGGAAAGCAGGTAGTCAAGGAGAAGTAGATGCTTCTCTTTTACAGGAATCTGCTGAGCAAGAACTATGGGAGGTGGTATTAAAAACGGAAAAAGATGTAGAGGCAGCCTGGATAAATAATGATTATCCGGAAGTTTTGACTATCTTGAGCCACTTGAGAAAACCTATTGATGATTTTTTTGACCAGGTAATGGTAATGAGCGAAGACGAAGAGGTGCGCAACAATCGTTTGCATCTTCTGCAGCGCATCAGGCAATTATTTAATCGATATGCTGATTTTTCGTATCTTCATGCAGCCTGATTTTGTTGCAATTAAGGGAAATGACACGTGGCTCTTGTTAACAAATAACAACTTAAGGAGGGAGCATGTATATGTCCAAGAAAAGAGTTTATCGTTTTAGTGAAGGCAATGCCCAAATGAGAGAATTGCTGGGAGGTAAAGGAGCTAATCTGTCGGAAATGCGCAGTATGGGGCTTCCCGTTCCTCCTGGTTTCATTATCACCACGGAAGCTTGCATAAAATATTATGAGGAAGGTAGAGTCATTTCCCCTGAATTAGAGAAAGAGGTGGAGGATGCTCTTTCTGCTTTGGAGGAAGAAATGGGAAGAAAGTTTGGTGACTATGATAATCCTCTCCTTCTCTCTGTTCGTTCCGGGGCAGTAGTTTCCATGCCGGGAATGATGGATACGGTATTGAACCTGGGGTTGAATGAAGATACCGTGGAAGGACTTGCTCGCAGAGTAGGTGATCGCCGCTTTGCCCTGGACTGTTATCGTCGTTTTATTCAAATGTACGGCGATGTGGTCCTTAAAGTGGAGTACAACTTCGATGATATCATTGAAGAAGAAAAGGAAAAGCGCGGAGTTTCCACTGATGTGGAGCTAGATGAAGATGCTTTGCAGGTAATAATCGACAGATTTAAGGAAGTCATCGAAAAAGAAACGGGAGAGCCGTTCCCCAAAGATCCTAAAGAGCAGTTGCTTAAAGCCATAAGGGCTGTATTTGATTCCTGGTACACACCTCGTGCTCAAGTATATAGAAATGCTAACAACATCGCTCATGATTTAGGAACTGCAGTAAATGTGCAAACTATGGTTTTTGGCAACATGGGTGATAACAGCGGTACCGGAGTTGTCTTTACCCGCAGCCCGTCTACAGGTGAAAACAAACTTTATGGTGAATACCTGATTAATGCCCAGGGGGAAGATGTGGTAGCCGGCATTCGTACTCCTGAGGATATAGAAAAATTGAAAGAAGTCAAGCCGCATATTTATGATGAACTAACGGAAAATTGCCGTAAGCTTGAAAGCCATTATAAAGACATGCAGGACGTAGAATTTACCATTGAGGAGGGCAAGCTTTATTTGCTGCAGACCCGCAATGGTAAGCGTGCGGCTGCGGCTTCAGTTAAGATTGCAGTAGATATGGCCCGGGAAGGTATTATAAATAGAGAAGAAGCGATTATGAGGGTTAAGCCCGAGGAATTGGAGCAGTTGATGCATCGTCAAATTGACGAATCAGCCAAGATTGATCCTGTTGCCACCGGGTTGCCTGCTTCTCCGGGTGCAGCGTGTGGTAAAGCAGTATTTGATGCTGATACTGCCGAACAGATGGCAAATGAAGGACATGAAGTTGTGTTGGTGCGGACGGAAACTACCCCTGAGGATATTCACGGGATGATCGCCTCCGAAGGCATATTGACCAGCCGCGGCGGTATGACCAGTCATGCTGCTGTGGTAGCCCGGGGCATGGGTAAGCCCTGCGTTACCGGTTGTGAGGCTATTAAGGTGAACACTGAACAGGAGAAATTTGAAGTGGACGGCAAAACAGTTTCTAAGGGCGATAAAATAACTCTGGATGGCGCTACCGGTAATGTGATCCTGGGTGAAGTTCCCATGCGTGATCCGGAAATAAGTGGTGACTTTCAGGATATCTTGCAATGGGCTGACAGTGTTCGTGAAATGAACGTCAGGACTAACGCAGATACACCGGAAGATTCCCGTCAAGCTGTGGAGCTAGGTGCCGAAGGAATCGGGCTCTGCCGTACCGAGCACATGTTCTTTGCTGGTGACCGCCTTCCGGTGGTCCAGGACATGATTCTGGCTGAAAACGCAGAAGATAGAAAAGCTGCCCTGGATAAGCTGCTTCCCTACCAGAAAGAAGACTTCAAAGGAATTTTTAAGGAGATGGCTGGTTATCCGGTAACTATAAGGCTTTTGGATCCACCCTTGCATGAGTTCTTACCGGATCGGGAAGAGTTACTTCAAGAATTGATAGAGTTAAGGCAAAAGGGTGAATCCCAGGAGCTCAAAGAAAAAGAAGAGTTGTGGGCGAAAGTTAAAGCCCTTAATGAACTGAACCCCATGTTGGGGCATCGCGGTTGCCGTCTGGGTGTGGTCTACCCCGAGATTTATGAGATGCAGGTCAGGGCAATCATGGAAGCCGGGGCGGAACTGGTAAAAGAGGGAATGGAGGCTAACAAAATCATTCCTGAAATAATGATTCCGCTGGTAGGTCACGAGCGGGAATTGGAAATATTAAGAGAGATGACTCAAAAAGTCGTGGATCAGGTCAAAGAAGAAAAAGGCGTAGACATCCCTCAGCTTATCGGAACCATGATTGAGTTGCCACGAGCCTGTGTAACCGCAGATACAATAGCCAAACATGCTGATTTCTTCTCCTTTGGAACTAATGACTTGACTCAAACCACTTTCGGATTCAGTCGCGATGATGCCGAAGGTAAGTTCCTGCAGCAGTACATGGATCAAAACATACTGGAGCAGAATCCTTTCATCGAAGTTGATCAGGACGGAGTGGGCGATCTTGTGCGAGTAGCTGCAGAAAAAAGCCGAGATGCAAAACCGGAAATCAAGCTGGGCGTATGCGGTGAGCACGGAGGCGATCCCTCCTCCATAAACTTCTTCTACAAGCAGGGGCTTGATTATGTGAGTTGCTCACCGTTCAGGGTGCCGGTAGCAAGACTCTCCGCTGCCCAGGCCAAACTCAAAAGTGGTGGCACCTCTTATGAACAAAAAGGAGAATCCTAATATAGGGGAATAACGAGGCAGGGAGCAAATAGAGTGTGGATATTAACAGGGTAAGCTCAGGAGTTTCTCTTATTCCGAGAGCCCTTTTTTCCTCCTCCCCCCTGGCGGGGGAGGAGTTTGAGGCTCTAATCCTTGGCAAGGAGATTCTCTTATTCCGAGAGCCCTCTTTTCCTCCTCCCCCCTGGCGGGGGAGGAACGAGGTGGGGGGGGTATTCAAGAACTACCCTTAAATCATCCAAACTGAATAGTGTTTTAATGAGCTTATTTTATCCAAAGGGTTTTGGTGTAAAGACCCCCTCCCCTTAATCCCCTCCCGCCAGGGGAGGGGAGAGCTCAAGTGTTCCCGGACTCCTACAAAAGGGGAAAGTTTAAGTGTCTCCAACTGCCAGGGGAGGGGAGAACCTGGCGGGGGAGACCGAGGTGGGCTACCTCTAATCCTTGGCAAGGAGGTTCTCTTATTCCAAGAGCCCTCTTTTCCTCCTCCCCCCTGGCGGGGGAGGAACGAGGTGGGGGGGGTATTCAAAAACTCCCCTTAAATCATCCATACTGAATAGTGTTTTAATAAGCCTATTTTATCCAAAGAGTTTTGGTGTAAAGACCCCCTCCCCTTAATCCCCTCCCGCCAGGGGAGGGGAGGGGAGAGCTCAAGTGTTTCTCTTGTTCCGAGAGCCCTCTTTTCCTCCTCCCCCCTGGCGGGGGAGGAACGAGGTGGGGGGGCTCCCTAAAAAAATGAAAAACTTAAGAAGGAAAGGTGCATAGATGACCCCCAGGGAAACAGGCCCCCATTCATCAAAAAACACAAACTCTCAACGCCCGGAGCTAGTTGTTCCCGCCGGAGACTTAGAGCGTTTGCGAATGGCTGTCCACTATGGAGCTGATGCTGTATACGCAGGCTACCCCGGCCTTAATTTACGGGCATATGCCTCAGGTTTTACTGAAGAAGAATTCGCCCGGGGAGTAGATATAGCTCATGCCCACGGTACAAAGCTGTTTGCGGCAGTGAATATATTTGCCCATAATCACCATATCGAAAAAGCAGCTCCCATTTTTAAGAATTTGGCCCAACTTAATGTGGATGGACTGATTATTTCCGACCCCGGCATTTATGAGATCGCCAGGCAGATGGCTCCTCATATCCCAGCTCATCTTAGCACCCAGGCGGGAGTTACCAACTGGCGCAGCGCTTACTTTTGGCAGCAGCAGGGATTTAAGCGTATTGTCCCGGCCCGGGAGTTAACCCTTTCCGAAATTAAGCAGATCAAAGATAACACTGATGTGGAATTGGAAGTATTTGTTCACGGCGCTATGTGCATGGCCTATTCAGGGCGATGTTTATTGAGTGCTTACTTTACCGGGCGAGGCGCCAATCGTGGAGAATGCACTCATCCCTGCCGCTGGAGTTATGCCCTTGTGGAAGAGGCCAGACCCGGCGACCCATTAGAGCTTGTAGAAGAAGATGGAGTTAGTTTCATCCTCAGCTCCCGGGATTTGAATATGATTGACCATATACCGGAACTGGTAGAAACCGGAGTTGATGCTCTGAAAATAGAGGGTAGGATGAAGGGGTTGCATTATGTTGCCACGGTAGCCAAGGTTTATCGGGATGCTTTGGATCATTATTTTGCCTCTCCGCAGGATTTTGCCCCAGATTCTAAATGGCAGGAAGAGCTTTCCAAGGTTAGCCACCGCCCTTATCATACTGGATTTTATTTTGGCATGCCGGAACAAGTTGATCCAAATGAAACCCGTCATTACCTCCAGCCCTGTTTGCTGGCGGGGGTAGTTTTGGATTATGATTCTGATAGTGGCATGGCGCTGGTGGAGCAAAGAAACAAGTTTGTGGCCGGAGAGAGCCTGGAAGTACTAACTCCACGGGGAGAGCCTTTCACACTGCATGTAAGATCGCTTTATGATCTCGATGGCAACGAGGTAGATGCTGCGCCCCATCCTCGCCAAAATCTGTGGTTGCCTGTTCCCCGTGAATTAAAATATCTCGACCTACTTCGTAAATATGCTTCTCCACCCTCACAGGAAAAATCTTAATTTAGGCAAATATCAATAATCTGGTCACAGCAGGGAAGGTTCTTTTGTGATGTACGGAAGATATCTCTCTTAGAAAAGGCTATTTAGTGGGTCACCCAAACTGTCCATTTGTGAGCAACAGCCTTCCCTGAATGGTTACATCTCATGAGCTGTATTTCTTTTTTAAATGGGCTGCGCATAAATTACAACCTCCCAGTTCACAATGATTATCAGGGAGGTTTATGTTAAATGAAAAATAACCCTTACCGCAGGCGTATCCTTCTGTTACTTTTTTTAATGATAGTTGGCTTTGCTATTTTTATTGTACGCCTTGCCAGTATTCAGCTTGTGGAAGGAGAAGAGCTAGCTCGCTGGGCAGTTCGCCAGCGAAGCCAGGGGATAGTTTTGGGCCATGACCGGGGTGATATTCAGGATCGTAACGAAAATTCTCTTTTAAAAGGGGAAGTAAAAGAAGCTCTGGTAGCCTTTCCTTCGCTTTATCGAGGCAATGAAGATTACTTGCGCAATTCTGTACCGTACAAACATGTTTTAAACCGAATTGAGCACCCTCCTCACGATAGTTTTCCTTTTATTGTAGACCATGGTGAACCAGGTACTTTTTCCTTTATTGACGATGATTATTTGCCAGGACTGGTAAGGGCAGCAAAAGTGCGCCGTTATGGGGAGGAAGTAATAGCCCCTCATGTAGTGGGCCATATTCAAAGCAGTGATGGAATAGGGCGCCTGGGCCTGGAGTTACATTTTGAAGAATATTTGTCTGGTAGCAACCCCCCTGTTCTGGCTGCCTATGTAGATGGCAAAGAAAGACTGGTGGATGGCTTGGGGATTAAAGTTCGTGAAGGAGGAAGTGAATCCCGTGGGTCATATAACGTGGTTACAACACTTGATAAACAACTTCAAAAGTATGTACAAAATTTACTTACGCAAAATATGCAGCAAGGGGCAGTAGTAGTGATGGAACCAGACACTGGAGATATTTTGGCCATGGCCAGCACTCCTCATTATCATCCGGGGAAAGTAGAAGATTATTTAAACTCCATGGAAGGCTCTTTTCACAACCGGGCTATTCTTCCCTATCATCCGGGTTCTATATTTAAAATATTAATTGCAGCCGCCGCCCTTGAAGAAGATATAGCTGATATACATCGGGAGTTTACTTGCACAGGTCTTCTGGAACTAAATGAGGGCCAGGTACGTTGTTCACACTTTCATCCAGAGGAGAATGTAAACCTTACGGAAGCGTTTGCATATTCCTGCAACACTGTATTTATTAAATTAGGCCTGGAGCTGGGTGCGGCTACTTTGGAAGAATATGCCAGCAGAATGGGCCTGGGTAAAAACTGCGGTTTGCCCCTTAATGAAAAGGAAGGATTTATTCCTGGTGAGGAGCAAATTATTAATGAAGCAGGAATGGCTAATACTGCCCTGGGCCAGGAGATGGTGGAGGTTACCCCTTTGCAGGTGGCCCGCATGATGGCAGTGATAGCAAGAGGTGGGGAAATGATTATGCCTCGCATTGTAGACAGGACAACCGATAACCAGGGCAGGGTAGTAGAGAATTTCCCACCGGAAACAGGCCGCCGAGTATTGAGTGATTCCACTGTAAATAAGCTAAAGTACTTGCTGCACGCTGTAACTGAGTCAGGGACGGGACGGAATGCGGCTAATCCGGAATTTATGGTTGGAGGCAAGACGGGAACGGCTCAGAG
>Ga0207421_10000907_pt1 | contig 38498 bp, 35 predicted proteins | sample SodLakKL_010_SED_4_FD_187542 | JGI IMG/M metagenome (GOLD analysis project Ga0207421, IMG submission 187542) | Alkaline sediment microbial communities from Lake Tanatar, Kulunda Steppe, Russia - 8KL_010_SED (SPAdes) (version 2) | ecosystem: Environmental > Aquatic > Non-marine Saline and...
CGAACAGACTCACGCAATTTCTTTATTGCATCCCGGTCATTGTTTTTACAGCCTCCAGGATACATTCCTTCAAAAAATCTTTCTGAAAATTTTTTTTACACATCATAAAACCGCTTACAGGTTCACTAAAAACCCCTTAAGCGGTTTTTGGTCTTTACTATCCTGCTAAAACAGAAATCCTCTTCTCCATTTTGCTATTGAAAAATTAAAACCTGATAAAATGCAGGGATCCTAATGCTCCCGGAAGAGCTGTCCATACGGTGATTATTCTTCAATAATCAATTCCAAGGTATTTCCCGAAGGATCCTTTACAACCATCGGTTCCTGATGATCTGCACTTGGAATCGATTCTTTGTTCATTCGTTTTTTTATCGTTTCAAGGGTCTCCCGATCGGGCAGGGAAACAACTGCTTTATCCAATCCTGTGGTATTATCCGGCGGCGCCGATCCTCTAAGACTGTCCCAGCTGTTTAACCCTATGTGATGGTGATATCCTCCGGTAGACATGAAGGCGGCACTGCTTCCCATTTCCATCATCAATTCAAACCCCAGCAGGTCTCGGTAAAAGACCACAGCCTCTTTTACGTCCCTTACTTTTAAATGAATATGTCCCATGACTGTATCATTCGGTATTCCTGTCCATGGTTTTCCCGTGGCATGCTCCAGAAGTTCCTCTATCTGCAGTCGTTCTGTACCCATATCCATTACCGGAACATCCTCTCTGTCAGCATAAATTTCAATTCCGTTGCCATCGGGATCCTCCAGATAAACCGCTTCACTTACAGAATGGTCCGAGGCCCCCGCCAACCACTGGGGATGATTTTTCAAATAAAGCCACAGATCGGCTAAGGCGGCCCTGGCAGGCAACAAGAGGGCAATATGGAATAACCCCGTAGATCCCGGCTCTGGCGGTTCCGCATTTTCCGGTTGTTTCAGCACCACAAGGTCTTTCTTCCCATCGGCGGTTAAATAAGCCCTGTCCATCTCTTTTTTCCGGACCTTTAAACCAATAACATTTTCGTAATATTCTATGGAGCGACTCAAGTCACGAACTTTTAATATCACTCTCGTCACTTTTATCACTTTTTGATTTTCACTCATAGTCTCACTTCCTTTCGTCTCATTATTACCCAGAAGAAGCAACTTATAACTAGGGGCCGATTTACATCAATGAAAAAAAACTCGGCTATTCTCAAGCTTCTTGACTTTTGTGGAAATTCTTCCCTTCAATATAGTATAATGAATACACATCCTGCAGAATTTATTTATTGCAACCGTACATTAGTTTTTTGTAATTTCCCACAAGGTTTTTCAGATCAAGTCTTCCCCTGTCTATTGACCGTACAGTTTATGCTGAAAAATATATTCAGATTTTAATTAGGAGGTTTTACTCGTGAAAAAATTTGCTTGGTTAACAGTTTTGAGTGTCATAGGATTTATCTATATCGCATCTTCGATTCCTGATCTCAGAGTTCTTCCGGTTCTTCGTCAACTTTTGGAGATTACCCGGGGTTTTGACTTAGTCTTTGCCCGGCTTTCAGAGTTCATAGCTGCACGCCTTCCGGTGGCGGGCGGTTCTTCCTATTTAGCCCCCATCGATACAGTGATGCAGGATTTTTTACTGTACATTAGAAGAAACCCTGCCATCATCGAATTTTTTCTTCGTAAACTTGTCCATGTCATCGTGTTTTTCACTCTGACATTGGTTCTTTTTTTCCTGCTGTATCAGTATATTGCCAGTAAAGCCCTTACCCTGTTTCTTTCCTTTACCGGAGGATTTGTCTTTGCTGTTCTCGATGAAATTCGTCAATCCTTTGTTCCCGGACGGACCGGGTCTCCTTTTGATGTAATGGTCAATATGGTAGGAGTCTCCCTGGGAATCCTGGTCATTATCTTCGCCTTAATCATTACCAGCGGCGAGCGCTACCGCTATTTTCGCCCGGAAGGAATCAAAGAAAAACTCGAGTAATACAAAGATTTCCCTCTTTTACAAGAGAATAATCACAGTATGCATTAATAAATCCATAAGGAGGATACCCCATGATTAGAAGACTTAAAAATAAATCTTTGATCTTACTCCCTTTCGCTCTTTTTTTAGCAGCAATAATTCTTAGTGGATGCAGCGGCAGCGAGGTCGCTTTAGAGGAATACGAAGTTGTAGGCTCCACAGATTTTAACTATGACAGCTCAACAGTTTATTTTGCCATGACCGACCGGTTTTATGACGGGAATCCTGATAATAACCATTCCTATGGAAGAGAGCCCATAGATGCTCTTGGACATGATATCGCCACTTTTCATGGCGGAGACTTTGTAGGTCTGACAGAAAAACTGAATGAAGGCTATTTTCAAGATCTCGGAGTAAATGTGCTCTGGGTCTCCGCCCCTTACGAACAGATCCACGGCTATATCGGCGGCGGCAGTCGAGGGGATTTTGCCCACTACGGGTTTCACGGGTATTATGCCTTGGATTGGACGATGATGGACCGTAATTTCGGTACCGTAGAAGAGTTTAGAACTTTTGTCAATACCGCCCACGAACAGGAGATCCGTGTGTTTTTGGATGTGGTGATGAATCATGTGGGATATCCAAATTTGCAGGATATGCTGGATTTTAACTATGGAGGCATTTCCCCGTCCATTGAGGATCCCGAGGACTTCCTCCCAAGGGAGGGAGAGGATTTTCATAAATGGACCGAGGCCGTAGCATGGGAAGAGCCTGAAGCCTGGGCAAACTGGTGGGGCGATTGGGTACGGGCGGATCTTCCCGGGTACCATCCGCCGGGGGATACAGTTTATACCCAAAACCTTTACGGCCTTCCGGATATTCGAACCGAGATCAAAGAAGATCTTGGCCTTCCCCCAATTTTGAAGACCAAATGGGAAATTGAGGAGGATCCCGTTTACGATGAGTGGATTGTTCCTGCGGCTATGGATCTCCGCCGTGACCTTGGACTTCCTCCTGTAGATTATATTTCCCAATGGTTGGCAGCTTGGGTTGAGGAGTTCGGGATTAACGGCTTTCGAATTGATACTGCTAAACATGTAGAAATTGAGCACTGGGAAACATTAAAAGAACGCAGCAATGAAGCATTGGAAAATTTTCGTGAGGAAAACCCGGAACTTCCCGGTGCAGCCTTTAAGGAAGATTTTTTCTTTCTCGGTGAGGTTTGGGGCCAGGGTTTGAATCGAAATTATTATTATGATCAGGGGTTTGACGCATTGATCAATTTTACCTTTCAGGGGGAGCGTCGAGATGGACCTGCTTACTTTCCCGATCGCATGCCGAGGATTTTTGAAAACTATTCCAAGGCCATTAATGAGGTGGAAGATTTCACGGTGCTAAGCTATTTGTCCCAGCACGATACCTCCCTTTATCCGAGGGAACGCCTGAAAGAAGGAGGAACGTATTTGATGCTTCTTCCGGGAATGGTCAAAGTCTTTTACGGTGACGAGGTCGGCCGAGAAGCCGGTGACGGTGGAAGCGACGCCACCATGGGCACCCGGTCCTCTATGGACTGGGAAAATAGCGATGAAGACATCCTTGATCACTTTCAAAAGCTCGGACAATTCCGCAGCAGAAACCCAAGTGTCGGCGCGGGCCAACACACCACCCTTAGTACTGAGCCTTTTATTTTCACTAGAATCTATGAACAGGACGATCAATTTAATCGGGTGATGGTTTATCTGGGCGAGGAAGGTTCCGCTATCTTACCGGTAGGGGAGATTTTCCAAGAGGGGGAGCTATTACGGGATGCTTATCAAAACAAGCTATACGAAGTTGAAGGTGAAACCTTAGAAGTCGATACCGGCGACAAGGGCATTGTGTTGTTGGAAGTCGTAGAAAAAACAGAATAACATAAAAACCACCGCAAGGCGGTTAATAAAAGTTTCAGAATACCCGATGCGTTGAAATACTTGCAGCATTTGGCAGTGTAAAGGTTTTTTCTTCTTGGGAAAGGGGACGGATGTGTTCGGTTCACTGTGAACCGAACACATCCGTCCCCTTCATTTTTTTGATTTTATCCAAAAATCGAGTAGATCTTTTGGTTGATAGGATCCGCATAATCCTTTATTTCCGAGTAGACTTGATCGACCACTTTTTCATACAGCTTGTGGTGTTCAGGGTTCGGTTCAAAGGAATCCTTGATTTTCACCATTTTTTCAACGGCGGTTTTATAGTCAGGATAATACCCTGCTCCAACAGCCACATTTATAGCCGCACCAATACCCGCGGCGTTGTTGATCACGTTTCTGACGCTTTTGATTCCAAACACATCGGCAAATATTTGCATAAACAAATCACTGTTGGACCCGCCACCGGAAACAATTAGCTGTTTTGGGTATTCCTTTAGCTCGCCACACATCTCATCCACACTGATTTTCATAGTCATAGCGATAGACTCCATAATGGAACGGTACATATGTCCTCTCTTATGGCGACCATCCAATCCGATAAACAAAGCTTTACGGTAAGGCAAGGAGTTTGGCGCTAAAAATTCTCCTACGGTTATTAATCCCTCACTTCCCGGAGGAACTTCCCTTGCTTCCTCTTCTAAAAGATCTTCCACGGTACTTCCTTTACGGGCTGCGGTTTCTTCAAGTTCCTTACCGATCAGCTCTTTAAACCAGGTAATACTCCACATCCCTCTTCTAATCCCGTTGCTTGTTTCATATAGATACTGATAGGGAATAGCAGCCAAATTTGACCAGTAATGTTCAGCGGTTTCCGTATATTTGTCGCCCTCCACCATCCCTCCGATATAGGTTCCAAGGGATACCAATACAGAGTCTTTATTATGGATTCCTGCTCCAAGGGCTTCCGCCGCCTTGTCGTTTGCCGTAGCGTATACGGGACAGCCCTCCGGCAATCCCGTGGCCACACTGGCTTTTTTCGTAATGTTTCCTAACTGTTCTCCCGGCAGAGCCAAATCAAAGAGCATATTCCGGGTCAAATTATAATCCTCATAATCCGAAGGAATGTCGCTCCATTTCCAATTAATTCGATCAAGAGGTCCGTATACTCCTTCATAGTTTGCTGCTGTATCCTTAAATTCACCGGTTAATCGATGAGTAAGGTAACCGGTTGTGGTTGTAATATAAGCGGTTTTCGGAATGTCTTTTTGATAGGGCTTGGATAAACGTTTGTCCATCCAGTTAATCACAGGATAAGCCAAGGTCCCATCTTTTTTTAAATAAACCCGACAGCACCGAATACTTCCTAGACCGATACCGATAATCTCATGAGGATCTCCGTCAAATTTCTCCATCAGTCCTTTACTCACACTTTTTAAAGATTCCCACAGATCATCATCGGGATGCTCTGCAGTATCTGCGTCGGGAATGTATAATGGACGAAGTTTCTGTTTTTCTTCGCAGATTAAATTTCCTTCCAGATCATAAATTCCTATTTTAGTGCTCTGAGTACCTCCGTCAACTCCGATAATATATTTCACAGTCTATGCCTCCTCTACCCTTGGCCAAATCTTAAATGGATCGTTAATTGTTTCTCTGTGCTTTTATTATATGTCAGATGTACGATCAAAAGTGAAACTGTTTTGCTATCTCATTAAATACCCACCGTCTACGGTAAGAATATGTCCGTTCACATAATTCGAAGCTTCACTGGACAGAAAGACACAGGCTCCCATTAAGTCCGTTCTCTCTCCCCATCGATTTGCGGGAATATGAGAAAGGATTCTTTTGTTTTCCACTAAATCGGATCTGGTTTTTTCCGTCAAGGTTGTGGAAAAATATCCCGGGGCGATAGCATTTACTTGGATATTAAAGGCTCCCAGCTCATCACACATGGCCTTGGTCAACCCCACAAGGCCATGTTTTGTAGCAGCGTAAGCCGGGGACCATTTTCCGCCTAGAAAAGAAAATAGGGATGCGATATTAATTATTTTTCCGCTGCCCTGTTTGATCATATGCTTACAGGCTTCATGGGTCATTTCATAGGCCGCAGTTAGATTTACTGAAACCATTTTGTCCCACTCCACCCGAGTAAACTTTGTAACATCCTCCACGTTAATGGATATCCCGGCACTGTTTATCAAAATGTCCACACTGCCCCAGTGATTTACGCAGGCATCCACGACTCTTTTGCATTCCCCGTCCTTTGTCAAATCCGCCTGAAAATACTGATATTCGACGCCGCATTGCTTAACTTCTCTTTCTGTAGTACCATCATCTCCAGTCCTGCTGACGGTTAGCACATTTGCTCCGGCCTTCGCCAGAGCCACGGAAAAGACTTGGCCTAGCCCACTATTCCCTCCGGTTACAATGGCATTTTTTCCCTGCAGGGAGAAAAGCTCCATACTGAAATCACTCAAATTCATAAGACTACCTCCAACTACTAGATTTAACTCACTCGGGCTATTCGTTTTTCTATATACAGCAGTTCTTCAAAATGATGCATTTTCATTATAATGATTGTCAAGATCTATAAAAATTGCAGATTAGTCTCTTTTTTATTGTAACGGGTTATCATTCATTATATTTCGTATGTTCAGTATCCCCGTAGATACGCTGAAGCAGTTTTCGAATAAATTCTTTCCCGTCTCCTACCACTACTAAATCGGCGATACTGCAAATCGGAGCCCGGCTATTTTTGTTCACCGCAATGATATGATCCGGGGTTTTCAATCCTTCAATATGTTGAATGGCTCCGCTGATTCCAATGGCAATATAGAGTTTCGGACTGATGGTTTTTCCCGACTGCCCTACCTGAATGCTTCTCGGTGCAATTTCCCGATCTACAATCTTACGACTGGCGGCAACTTGACCATTAAGGGCCTTTGCCAGATCTTTCAGTTCCTTAAAATAACCGGCTGATCCGCCGCCCCCAGCAACGAGAACTTCACTTTCACGAATATCCTCCACCGCTTCCTGCTTCTCGATCCCAATAAATTTAATCTCCGGTTCTTCGATGGTATCAAAGGAAAAGCCCCGCCACTCACTTTTTGCTGCCCTGGGTTTTTCCCACTGAAAAACCTTTTGGCGAACGCTCATCATCAGCGGGTTTCCTCCCCGATTTTTGATCGCCGCCATGAGCTTTCCGCTGTAGGCAGGACGAATCAATTCTATGTTATCCCCGTCGGATTCGATGGCGGTAACATCGGCTGTCAGTCCGGTATTCAATCGCATGGAAAGTCTCGGCGCAAGCATTCTCCCTACATAGTTTGCAGGAATTAATATACTGTCAAAACCATAAGCTTGGTGCAAAGCTTCCATACAATTGGTGATGTTCTTGACATCGTATTCCAAAGATTTTTCAGTTTCTCCAGGAATCAGCACATCAAAAAAACCTTCTCCATTTTTCAATGATTCTAAGCATCCAAACCCGAAGACCATAGCATTTTCCCGGCCATAGAGATGATCCACCGCTTCGATTAAATCCACGGCATCTTGTGCATTTTCATTTTCCACATAAATTAGACATTTTTTCATATTATACATATCCCTTTTCTTTTAGGAATTGGTAAACCGCTTCAATGCCTTCCTCATCATTTTTTACTGTGATGCTGTCCTTTTGGGCGATTTCTTTCATAAAGGTTCTCGATACCTCGGTTAGCGAGCCTGCAAGTCCCACTTCCTCTTCTTTCAGCCCCAAATCCTGATTGGTTAAAATCTCCATTTTATCACTGACATCCCGCTGAAAATCTCCATAACGTATATAGGGCATCTTATACTCCCGGCTTTTTTCAAAGCTGATAATTCCCGGAGGATTCATCTGAAACTGTAATGTATTCCCTTCATTATTCACCCGGAGCAGCGCTGTCCCTTGAAACAATTGATCAATATCCAAAGTGATCACATTATTCATATGACAGCTCCCTAGAATTTCTGCTATTTGTGCCGGCACATGGGAAGTATCTCCATCTAATGAATGGGTGCCGGTAAAAATGTAGTCCGCCTTCCGGGTTTTTAGATACTTCCCGAGAATTCGGCTGGTGGCGTAGGTGTCGCTCCCCACATATAGCGGGTCACTAATCAAAATCCCTTTATCCACATCCCGCCGAAGAAGATCTTGGAACTTTCGCATAACCACTTTGGGTCCCATGGTTATAATCTCCACCAGGGTTTCCGGCGCCCGCTCCTTTATCTTCAAAGCAGCGGCAATAGCAGTTTCATCGTCGGGATTTATAGTAAGTTTTGCCTGCTCCCGCATCAACACATTTTTTTTATGGTCAAATTGCATATTTTCCACATCGGGGATGAATTTCACTAAACAAATGATCTTCATAGTCTGCTCCTATCTGATTAAGCTTATCTATTCTTACTTCTGATATTTTTTCCCTTCTTCTTGGGGAAAGATCGTGCCGAAGTTCATGATATTGTTGGGATCAAAGCTTTCTTTCAGCTTTTTCAGCATATAATAGGCTGAGCCGTGCTCTTCCTCAGTCCATTCATTTCGAAACTTTCCGATTCCGTGATGATGGCACATGGAACCTCCCAGTTTCAGGGTTTCCTCTACGATGATTCGCTGAAGAGGGTGATGATAAACCCGCATTTCATCCTCGGGAGCACAATGGATTTCGTAGTTGTATACAAAATACATATTGGTTCCGTTGATGTAACTGTGTGATGAATGTCCGCCGAGAAGAGTCAAGTCTTCCACGCGATGATATTCCTCTTTGATTCGTTTCATGACGTTATGATAAATTTTGATAATCGTTTCCCAGTCACCGGATACTTCTGTTGTAAACCCTGTATGGCTGTCATTTTCCAGCATACCTTCATATTCATCATCAATGTCCTGCTGCGACCAGTTTAAGTTTTCGAACCACTCTTCCAACAGCTGACTGTCCACTTTTTCTACAATGCCCTCTTTAAACTTCTCAGCGGCCATTTCAATCCCTTTTCCTGTGGCCTCCGCAATTTCTTTGTTGCCTTCCGCCATAAAGATCACGACGCTGTGATCCTTATAAAAATGATAGAAATGCTGTTTTGCATCCTCTTCCGAGTAACACCTGGCCACCGAAGGTCTGTAGCCGTTTACCATGACTTCCCGCAGTATTTTAATCCCTGTATCCATATCTTTTACTAAGAATCCGTGAAATTCATTATTTTCCGGAAAATATTTAAACAGCTTGACGGTGACCTCAGTGATGTAGCAAAGAGACCCTTCATTTCCGATAACAATGTGTCGAATATCCGGTCCCCCCGCTCGACGACTGACATTTTTAATTCTTGATATATGACCGTCGGGAAATACACATTCCAGTCCCACGACCATATCCTCAATCCCGCCGTACAACGTTGAAAGCTGACCGATGCTTCTAGTGGCAACCAATCCTCCCATCTTCGCAACGGGCTTGGATTGCGGAGAATGTCCTGTGGTATAACCTCTTTTTCGAAGTTCCTCTTCTAAATCCCCTAATACCACTCCGGCTTGTACCGTGGCCTGCATATTGTATTCATCAATTTTAACCGTTTGATCCATATTTTTCGCATCAATAACGATGGTATCTTCCTTCCAGTTTTCAAGACCGCCCTCCGTAGCGGTTTTTCCCGAACGGGGAATCACATTGATTTTATTGTCATTACAAAACATTAACAGTTTGCTGACTTCCTCCGTAGAATTGGGATACACGATGGCTTTTGGCTTTGGCACATCCAATACCCGTCGAACCTTTGCGTACTTTTTGTATCGATCCGCTGATGCGTCGTATAAGTCTTCCTCATCAGTATTGATTTGCTCCGTTGTCAGCATTTTTTCTAATCCTTTAAGTAAATCCTTGGTTTCCATTTACTATCCCTCCAAATTTAATAGGAGCAAAAAACCTTTGAATTCTATTGGACTTCCTCCTATTTCTATAGTTTCTATAATACTATGAATCCTTCCTACCGTCAATAAAATAGCGGAAAGTTTTATGTTTTTGCCAACAAATTATTATTTGAATGGAAAATTTTCCACCGGAATCTTTACTTTTTTTATCATTCATGCTACCCTAATGCTAAAGCATCTCAGGTATGATAAAGGAGGGATCTTGTAATGATCCGAATTGATTTTAGTAAGTTAAATCCACTGGAAAAAGAAATCCACAAAACGTTAAGTAAAGCCGCAACCAGTAAAACTTCCATTACCATTGATGAAGCCGCCGAACTTTGCAACTGTTCCATGTCAAAAATCTCGAAGTTTGTAAAAAAACTGGGTTTCGTCAATTACAAACAGTACATGCAGTTTCTTTATCAAAAAGATATTTCATCCCCGGAGGCCAGCAGTGAACTGGAGCGGTTAAAAAAATATATTGAAGATTTTGATCCCCTTTTGGTGGAAGAATTTGGGAAAGAAGTCCAAAAACACCAGAAGATTCTTTTTTTCGGTCACGGACCTTCCTATCTTGCGGCGGAGTATTTTGAATACAAACTGCGCCTTACCACCAATAAATTCGTCAACGCATTATCGGAAGAGTTTATGGTGGAAAACTTGTTGGATTCCAATACCCTTTTAGTGATTCTCACCACCACGGGTACCTTCCGGTCATTTTCCACACTGTTTGAATCTGCAAAAGATAAACAGGCAAAAGTTCTGATTCTCTGCGAAGAGTATAATAAAGAATTACTTAACAGTTGTGATCAGTTACTCTGGTTATCGAAGTATCCTCAGCCGAAAGAGTTAAAGCCCCATCAAAAAACCCGCACGGTTTTTTATATTTTTATCGAAGAGGTTGCGGATTGTTTTCGTGCATTAAAACCACAGGAAGATGAAACTGGTGCAATATAACTGGATATTTTCTTCAATAAAAGCCCCCTTTACCAAAATGGTAAAAGGGGCTTGATTTTTGTAATTCTTAGTCAATTAAACCATTGTCACGGAGGAAGGTTTCCGCTACATCTTCGGGTTCGATCTCATGGATGTCCACTTCTTCGTTCAATTCGGTTAAAGTCTGATGATCCAGCAATCGGGTAAGTTCATTGATGATTTCTTCTATTTCCGGGTAAGCATCCAGTATTTCCTGACGAACCACCGGTGCCGGGTTGTATACCGGGAAAAAATCCTGATCATCTTCAACAATTACCAAGTCAAAGGCCGGTATTCTTCCATCGGTTCCGAAACCTTCGGCAACATCCACCGAGCCTTGACGTAGGGCATCATAATACAGTCCGGTAGCTAAGAAAGTGATATTATCATCGCCGAATTCGAATCCATAGGTCTCTTCAATTCCCTGAACTCCGTCCTCCCGTTCATAGAAAACTTCATTACAGCCAAGAACTAATTCTCCGGGATTCTCATTAATGTATGCTGCTAAGTCGGAAATATTTTCGATACCTTTATCCGCTGCATCATCTTCCCGCATCAACAATACGTATGCATTGTTGGCCTCGGAATATTCCAGCCATACAAGATCATTTTCTTCTTTGTCCCAATCCTTTACCAGTTGATAGGCCTCATCGGGATCTCCTACCGGTTCATGATGCATAAAGGTGGTTAGCGTGGTTCCGGTATATTCCCAATAAATATCTACCTCATCACTGTAAATCGCCGGACGGATTACATCGGACTCTCCCAGTCCAATCCGATCTTGCACAGGATACCCGTGGTGATCTAAAAGGTCCAACACCATATTTCCTAAAATCATCTGTTCCGTCCAGGGCTTGGATGCCACCGTGATTGTGGGTTCATCCCCATCATCTTCTCCACAACCGATAAACAACGCTGTTGCTGCTAATAAAACAACCAGTAAGACAGCCCACTTCCTAAAATTCTTCACTTTACCGTTCATTAGATCTCCTCCTATATATTATTTTTGTAAAGCATTGTTACTGACAATAATCCCGTCGGAATTTTTAATAATAATCGAGTGCTCTTTCCGCTTATTATTCCTTAGCCTCCATACTTTCTTCGCACCCGTCTTTGAAATAAGCCCAATAATTGATCCAAAGTTATGGCGATAGCAGCAGCCATTAAGGATCCGGCCAAAATAAACTGCGGGCTGTTCATAGCAATCCCGGTAAAAATCAGACGACCAAGGCCTCCGGCTCCAATCAGGTGGGCAATGGTTGCAGTCCCCACCGTAAATATGGTAGCGGTTTGTATTCCCGCCACGATAATCGGCATTGCTAAGGGCAGTTCTACTTTTAGCAGCACCTCCTTTTTTGAAAGGCCCATTCCCTTTGCGGCTTCCAGCACATCGGGGTCCAAACCTTTAATGGCCGCCACAGTATTCCGCGCAATGGGCAGCAGTGCATAAATCGACAGAGCAAAAATTGCCGGTCGTACCCCAACGCCCATCAAGGGAAGGAATATGGCTACAACGGCTAAACTCGGAATCCCCTGAGCCGTATTTAAAAAGGACAGAATCTGATCAACTTTACGGTTAAAAGGGGGCCGGGTAACCAAAATCCCAATAGGGAGGGCAATAATGATCGCAAAGAAAAGCGAGACGAAAACTAAATATAAATGTCGTTGCAGCAGTGATATCCCCTGCTCTTGAATAATAATAATTAAACGTTCAACGCCCATTAATTCTCACCTCCCGCTTTTGATCCTTCATCACTTTTAATGCCCTCGGAAACAGCGGCTGATTCCAACCATCCGATAAATAAATCGATAATCACTACGAAAACGGTCACCATTATAGCTCCCACAATGATCATATCCGATCGAGATCGTTTCAGACCCTGCTCAATTAGTACCCCAAGGTTTCTCTCCCCGATGTATACCGCCAGTGTAGCAATACCTACCATCATAACCGTAGCTACTCTTACTCCGGCCAGAATAACCGGAAGAGCCAGAGGCAGTTGTACTTTTCGGAGAATTTGCCGATCGCTCATGCCCATACCCTTAGCCGCCTCTAAGATACTTTTATCCACTTCATTCAAGGAAACGTAAACATTTCGTAAAATCGGCAGCATTGAATATAGAACCAGTGCAATCACCGCACTTTGTCTACTCAGGCCCAGACCCGGTATACTGACCAAAATTCCGTAAATGGCAACACTTGGTATCGCCATGATTAAACTACCCAGTCCCAGCACGCTGTCCGCCGCTTTTTTGTTGTTTCTCACCAGGACTCCCAGGCTGACCCAAAGACCTATGGATAAGACGATAGCAATAACAATTAGAATCAAATGTTCTAACATGTATCCTGAAATACGGTCCAAATTGTTTGTGAAGTAGTTGAATACTCTTCGAAGTTCAGTCATCACTACAACACCTCGTTTTCATCTTGATCTTTCTCATTATCATTTTCTTCATAAGCCTCTCCGATATAGGCTTGAATATCTGTAAAGGATACTATACCCATAAACTGATCATTATCATCCATTACCGGGAGCGCAGCAATATTATGTTGCAACATATCCGCCATGGCGTCTTTTAATGTATTATGTTCGTTAAGTGAGGCGGGAAATATTCTAATGGCTTTATTCCATCCTTTAGCAGTGGAGATTTTATGATATTCTTCCTTGGCAAGATATCCTACTACATGCTTCTCATCATTCTCAATAAGTATTCGGTTTTTCTCCGGATTGCTAAAGTATTTTTTGATCTCTTCAAATCCCGTTTTATCTTTTACCCGTTTAATGTTTTTTCGCATTACTGTGGTTACTCTAAGAAGGTTCAGCACCTTTAAAGACCGGTCGGAACCGACAAACTCCTCAACAAACTCATTTACCGGATTAAGTAAAATATTCTCCGGTGTATCATACTGCACCAGTTTTCCCTGATCCAGGATCGCAATTTTATCTCCCATTTTGATGGCCTCATCAATATCATGGGTTACAAAACAGATGGTTTTTTTAACCTTTTGCTGTAATTTCAAAAATTCATTTTGCAGTTGATTTCGGGTGATAGGGTCTACCGCTCCGAAGGGTTCATCCATTAACATAACCGGGGGATCCGCCGCCATGGCCCGTGCTACACCCACTCGTTGACTTTGTCCTCCCGACAGGGCTTTCGGAAATTTATCCCGGTTTTCATCGGGATCCAGGTTCATCATTTTTAATAATTCCACAACCCGTTTTTCCACCTGCTCTTCTTCCCAGCCTAAAAGGTTTGGAACAACTGCTATATTATCAAATACTGTGTAATGGGGAAATAAACCGGTCTTTTGAATAACATATCCAATTTTTTTCCGCAGCTCATTGGCGTCTTGTTCACGGATATTTTCTCCATTTACATGAATTTTTCCCCCGCTTGGTTCAATAATCAGATTAATCATTTTTAGCGTTGTGGTTTTCCCACAACCGGATGGACCTACAAAAACACAGATTTCTCCTTCTTCAATATTCAAGCTGAGCTTGTCCACTGCCGGGCGTTCCATACCCGGATACTTTTTCGTCACCTCTTCAATTTTGATCACATTTTTTCACTCCTTTTTAGTTTCCAACCCTGTATTGATAACTACTTATACCCATTTATTTATGATATTATCAAGGTATTAACAGCTATGTTATTATTATTTCAAACACGATTAAATATATTTTGTATGTTCAATTTAGGTATTATATCATAGAAAGAATTAAATACAAATTTTCTCCCGGGATATTCAGCCCATTTTATTGAAATATTCTGACTTTTCAACTTTCCAGAAAGCTCCTTTCACCCCACTGCTCATCAAAAAGAGGACCCCTCATTTGAGCTGGTCCCCCCCCTCTATTACTAAAATAATATTTTTCTTTTTCCGCATGCGAATTTTGCATTTTTTTTCAACTCGACGGATCCCTAAAGCACCCCTCTAAAAATTTGGGGTCTTCACATTCAAAACGCTAAACTCTTCTCCTTGATCCGCCCATAAAGCCATTTCCACTTCCGGTGGACAAAGCACAATATCCGTGGCCTGTACAACCGCTTTTTCATCCCCAATCTGGATCGTACCTTTTCCTTTTACAACATAGAAAAATACATCCACCGGTACCTTATGATGAGGCACATGGTCTTCCGGTTGTAGAGTAAGATTCATCACTCTTGTATTGTCATGATCAATCAGCTTTTTTACCGTTATCCCCCGTTGATTCTTTTTTCCTTCCACTTCGTTCATTCGAATAATTTTCATTGTTAACACTCCCCTTTAGAGTAAATTAAATAATAAACAACCATGAATTTTCAATGCTTTTCTTGTGAGAAGTTAAAAGTATTTCACCGATAAGCAACGGAGTTTACAGGACAAACCTTTTGGCATTCAAAACAGGTTAAACAATCTTTCGTAAGGATGCTTCGGATTTTACTTCCTTCTTCATTGACAATCGCTAAGTTCGGACAAACTTTCTCACATTTTCCACATCCGATACAGCTTTCTTTATCAATGATAATTTTTTTCGATTTAAGTTTTTTTACTCCCGCAGTAAGGCTCATGGCAATCCCATGAGGACAAATTCTGTGCCACACTTCTTCCTTGAAAAACAAAGAGCTTACGACTCCCAGTAAGACCAAAAAAACGATCAGGTTAATTCTAATCCCAAAGCGCTGAGTAGCAATCATTCCTCCGAAAAACACCAGTAACAAAATAATCTGTAGCAACTGCACATACCTTCTGTTCTTTCTTTCTTCATTCATTAACACAGGATTTTTTCGCTGAATTCCCCATTTACTATAGATCCAGGTTTCCAACCGCATCAACGTACCCATGGGACAAATCCATCCGCAGTACAGTCTACCAAAGAACAGCCCCCCTAGAATTCCGAAACCCAAAAGTAGGATCCATGCCTGGAGCCTTCCTTGAATAATCAAAAATACAAATCCCAAAAGGAATATTCCCTGAACCGTTGCTCTTGCAAAGCTCTTTCCAGTTATTCTCCTCGGATTTTTATCCATAAGTCCACCTCCCGATAGGATTTCTATAATCCCAGTTTATTTCTCTTGTATTACTGACTTCATTTTACTATACTTAAAAAGAAGAGTATGTATCAAATGTTACGAAATATTATAAAACATAAAAAAAAGGAGCCGACCATGAAAACAGCCTTATTAACCAAATCACAGTTAAAAATTGTTTCCCGATCCATTCTGTTTCAAAAGATCACACTTTCTTCCTTGGAAGTGATCTTTAAAGACCTTAATGCAGATGTTCATCATTACCCGGATCCTGCGCTTATTGCTTCGGAAGGTGAGGTTTGCCGGGGCATCAGCCTTGTGCTGGAAGGTTCCGTGGAGGTAAAAAAAGTCCACCTTTCCGGGAAGGAGACCACAATCACAGCCCTTTACCCCGGGGACACCTTCGGGGAAGTCATTGTTTTTTCCGATCATCAGCATTTTCCCTCTTCTTTGTTTTCCGGGAAAAACACTTTGATTCTCCATATTTCTGAGGAGGCCATCCTTCGTCTGTGCAAAGCAAAGCCTGAATTTTTAAGAAATCTGATGGGGCTTCTATCCAACAAAGTATGGATGATGAGTGACAAAGTACGGATTCTTTCTTATGACCGCTTAAAACAACGGGTAGCCTCTTATCTTATGGAACAATACCGAATCCAAGGCACAAGCGAAATTATCCTCCCTCATAACCGTCAGGAGATGGCAGATTATCTAGGAATGCCACGACCCTCTCTTTCAAGGGAGTTGCAATATCTAAAAAAAGAAGGGCTGATCCATTTTCACAAAAATCACTTTGCCCTCCTTCAACCGGAAAAATTAGAGAGCTTAATCTAGAAAAAACCTTTCCGCCGGTTCGAAAAGCGCTACAAACTTCTTAAAATTCTCCGGGAACTTTACCCGGTGTGCCTCCGTCTAATTAGAAACTGAATAGGAGGTTTAAAAAATGAAAAAGTATCTGATAATTGTTTTGGCTTTCATGTTACTCCCTGCAGTTCTTATGGGCTGTCAATCAAGTGCGGATAGTACTTTGAACTATGGGGATATAACCGAAGTGCGCATTTCAGAATCCACCGGCTTTGCTAAAGTGGATCCGAATTATTTTGAAATTTATCAGGACGAAGATTCTCTCTTACTATTCACAGATTTACTGAAAAATGCATCCAAAGAAGAGGGAATTGTGGATATGATCAAACCGGAGTATGATTTGAAAATCCTTTATAAAGATGAAAACGATCAAGGGTTTCATTTATGGGTTGGAGAAAGCGGAGAAAAAAGCGCTTTGATGAAGGTCGATGATACCCATACCATCTATACGGTTTCAGCAGAAGCAACCGATAAATTAATTGCTCTGTTCGAGTAATTATTTTATGACTCCTGATTTCTTCGTCAAAATCATCAAAACCAGGATTCTCTTTGCTCTCTTTACTACGAAATTAAAAATTTGAAAATAAAAGTCCCCTTGGGTCTGATATCTTGCATCGGCTCCCTCAGGGACTTTCTTTTAATTACTTATGTTTTATAATGTATTGAACTCCGGCAACAAACCGCTTCATTTCATCCATAGTATTATAAACCGATATGCCGGCTCGAATAAAGGAACCGGATTTCACAATTCCCAGCTTTTCTGCCAGTTGATAGGCGTAGAAGTGCCCATCGGCAATGAACACACTGGCCTCTTCACACATGCGGGCTGTAAATTCATTAGGCGCAATACCCTCCACACGAAAGGCCACCGTCGGCGTCTTCTTAACAGAATCCTCAGCCTGATATAGGGTCAGTCCTTCAATATTTCCCAGCTCTTTTCGCACAAATTTCGCCAGCGACTCTTCATAGTGCTCAATTGCATCATAGCCGGAGATGATTTTATCTTTCAAGGTATTTCCCTGTCCCAAATCTCCGATAAATCGTATTGCTTCCGTAACGCCCATGATCCCTTCATGATTTTGGGTGCCGATTTCTAGTTTATCCGGTGTATAGTCCGGTGCGGGCATGATTTTATAGGGTTCCAATTGATCAAACAGCTCCTTTTTAATCATAGCAAGACCCACATGGGGTCCAAACATCTTATAAACAGAACTAAAGAGCATATCGATTCCCAACTCTTCCCGATCCACATAAAAGTGGGGGATTCCATGAACAGCGTCCACTGCCATTACCGCACCCACCTTCTTTGCAGCTTCGGATACAGTCTTTACATCATTGATCGTCCCAATACAGTTTGAGGCCAGGCCGATGGCAACAAATTTGGTTTTCTTTGTTAAGAGGTGATCCAGAGAAGAAAGGTCCAAGGTTAAGGTTTTCGTATCCAACGGAATATACTTGACGGTCATTTTTTTTTCTTCCGCCTCTATTCTCCATGGATCGATGTTTGCGTGATGTTCCAGTTCTGTCAGAAGGATTTCATCCCCTTCCTTCCAGGTTTTGGCTATGGCTCTTGCGGCATGAAACATCATGGTAGTGGCGTTGGGGCCAAAGGCTACCTCATCTGCTTTTCCGTTAAACAGGGCCGCAACATGCTCCTTGGCTTCTGCAATTTTTTCCATGGTTTCTATGGATGTGGGAAAAGCCCCATGGAGATTTGCTCCGCCCTTCATCATATAATCCCGTCCTGCATTAATCGCTTCCGCTACGGTTTGGGATCCACCGGGACCGTCCAGGTACACCACCGGTTTTCCTTTGTAAGTTCGCTGTAATGCTGGAAACCTCTTTCTAACAGCATCAATTGGATAATTCATAGCATCAGACTCCTTTGTAAGTTTCTTACTGTTATATATTCGATATACCACTGGATAAATCCTTCTTAATGCGCGAAATAGCACTTAGAGGAGGTAGGTTTTCGTACTGCGAAATAACAAAACCCTCTATTCCCTTGTATTCCTTAGAGTTAGTCCTCTTAAACAATCATAAAAAAAGATTGCTTTATAGGATTCTACTGTGATAAGATTTATCTGTTAAAAACTTAATAATTAGAAAAGAGGAAAATCAAATGTGGACAATAAAAAACCGTTATATCGTTCTAATCGGGGCTTTGCTTGCCCAAGTTACCATTGCCGGACTTTATGCCTGGAGTATTTTCGGAACCGCACTGCAAATGGAAAGAGGTTGGAGTGCCGACCAGATTCTATGGCCCTATGCTTTAGCTCAGTTTATTTTTGCCTTAAGTACCCTATGGTCCGGACGTTTAGTTGACAAAAAAGGACCGCGAAGTGCACTGTTGATCGGATCGGTATTATACGGCAGCGGTATTGCCTTATCCTATTTTGCCACAGCTCCATGGATGCTCTATATCACTTATGGAATTTTAGCCGGAGCAGGCGTAGGTTTTGTTTATGTATGCCCGTTGGCAACTTTAATCAAATGGTTCCCACGCAAACGTGGTATGATCACAGGACTGTCCGTAGGAGTATTCGGTGGCGGAAGCATCATTTTTCAAAGGGTAATTTCCACTTTATTAGTCACTAACGACGTAGCCGGAACATTTTTGCGGCTGGGGATAATCTCCTTTGTTTTGATTTTTCTCGGAGCACTGCTGACCAACAATCCTGTGGATTATGTTAAGTCCGCAGCCATAAAAAACAATAACGACTTTACCACCGGGGAGATGATGAAAACACCGGCTTTCAAACTGGTTTGGGTGATGTTTTTACTCGCCGTAATCCCCGGGCTGCTTGTCCTCGGTGCAGCAAAGAACATCGGATTGGAAGTGGCGGGACTGGAAAGCGTCGCCGCAACAGGAATCATTTCAATTTTAGCAATATCCAATGCCGGCAGTCGATTAGTCTCAGGAACCTTATCCGATCGTTACGGAACTTTGAATGTGTTACAAGGAATTTTTATTATCACCATAGTCTCCTTGTTCTCTCTCAGCTTCTTAGCACAGTATCCCCTGTTTTTCTACTTAGGGATGATTGGGGTAGCCGTAGGCTACGGGGGATTTTTAGCCCTGTTCCCTACCTTTACGAATCAAACCTTCGGGTCTTACCGGTATGCATCAAATTACGGAGTGGTATACCAGGCCTATGGAATCGCCGCTTTATCAGGAATTTTCATTAAATCTATGGCAGGAAGCTTTACCAACACTTTTATGATCTCAGCGGTTGCCGCCTGCATTGCCCTCGGTCTTTCCGTAGTGCTAAAAAGAGCAAGCGCACCGGTATTGGATAATAATTTAGGCGTGGAAAAAGCCTAACATAGTATATATAATAAAAAAGGGGACGGTCTTTGTGCTGTAATGACACAAAAACCGTCCCCTTTATTTTTCCTTTGTAGTTCTTTTTTAAACTCCTGTGGAGCCGAAGCCACCTTCTCCACGATCACTGTTTTCCAGACTGTCCACCTTTTCCACGGTTACTCGGGTCACGGGCATAATAACCATCTGTGCGATTTTTTGACCAATTTCCACTGGATAAACTTCCTGGGAGTGGTTTATTAGAATCACACCTACCTCTCCACGGTAGCCTTCATCAACGGTTCCCGGAGTGTTTAACAGCGTGATTCCCTTTTTTAGGGCAAGACCGCTTTTTGGTCGGATCTGGGCTTCTGTATTGGGAGGTAACTGGATTTTCAGACCTGTCCCTACCAGTTTACGCTCTCCCGGGTTAAGTATGACGTTTTCCACAGCATACAGATCCATTCCCGCATCCCCTTCATGGGCATAATCCGGTAACTTAGCATTTTCATTGATAAGTTCAATTTTCAGTTTCATAATAATCCCTCCAGCTTGGTAAAAGTCCGCCGCCGTTGCAGTAGACTTTTTTATTATTATACTATATCTTCTATGATAAATCATTAGCTGAACGAATCCTGTAAAATATGTTACACTTAGGTTATGATTGGCTTAACTCTAAATTCAGAAGGTACGATAAACATCTTTACACAATTATTTGCCCCTTAAGATACGTTTTAGCTTTTCCGCTGATCACCACTCGATCCCCCAGATCCTCGCAGTAAACCGTTCCTCCTCGTTTTGATAACTGTTTTGCAACCATTACTTTTTTATTTAAGATCTCACTCCAATAAGGAGTCAACGCCGCATGGGCTGAACCGGTTACCGGATCTTCATCAATTCCGATTTTAGGGTAGAAGCATCGGGATACAAAGTCCGCCTCATCTCCCTTTGCAGTTACAATAACACCCATTCCATGATCTAATACTGCAAGTTTTCTTAAATCCGGACGAATCTCCTTAACCATTTTTTCATTTTCCAATGGAACTACCAAGTCCCGACTTAAGAAGGCTTTTTCTGCTTTAACACCTAAGGCCGCCTCCATATCCTTTGTCCACATGGCGAGCCTCGGCTTTCGACTCGGAAAATTCATCCGGTAGAGCTCATCCTTTTTTTCCACTTCTAATATTCCGCTTAAAGTACTAAAACTCATTAACTTCTTTCCGAAATAAATTTCCGTTGCTACGATATGTGCAGCAGCCAAAGTTGCATGCCCACAGAGGTCTACTTCCTCTGTAGGCGTAAACCATTTCAGTTCATACCCATCGGCCACTTCGAATACAAAAGCGGTTTCCGACAGGTTATTCTCCGCAGCGATTTGCTGCATCAGCTCTTTATCGATCTGCTTTTCTAAAACACAAACCCCCGCAGGATTCCCTCCGAAGATTTTTTCACTAAAAGCATCCACTACAAAGTATTTCATAATAACACTCCTTTGTGTCCTTGTTTTAATTTAAACTTCACTTGTTTTCTAGCTCCATAAGCATGGCTCTTACCGGTGAGGCTTCCGCACCTTTGATTTTGAGCGGTGCCGCAATCAAAAAATACTTCCCTTCCTCCGCTTCTCGGAGTCTCAACCCCTCCAAAATCATAATGTCATTTTCCAAAAGAATCTTATGGGTGTTTTTTTGGGGCTGAGCCCGCTCAATTCCCAGAGCATCAATACCAACTCCTGACACCCCCTGCTCTTTTAAGTAGGTTGCTCCAGAGGCCGCAAGATAGATAAAGGAAAAATTAAAATCTTCCTCAAAGGAGTTCTTCGTTTTCAGTAAAACAAATTGATTTCGGTGAATGGTCTTTCCCTCCAGGTGCTCCTTCGCTATCCCTCCTTCCACATTTGTGAGATCCACTACCTGGCATAGACCCACCACCTTATGCAGATTTAAGGAATCCATGGTTTTTCCGTCCTCAATAATGTGCAGAGGTCGATCCAGATGGGTCCCGGTATGCATGCCTATTGTCATCGTGGTTTCGAAGGCATCACTGTTATTATAATCCCGGGTTACCTCTATTTTGGGACGATTTTCCTCTCTATTTTTATATACCGTCATCTCTTCGGATATTTCCATACTGATATCAATAATTTTGCCAGTCGGTATCAATTTTATCACTCCTTTTTACAGCCATTTCCGACCCGGTTCCCGGTTCACTAAGTCCGGAGCATCTTCTGGCCCCCGGGATCCTTTTTCATAGGACTTAATCATCCACGGATACTTCCTTGCCCAGTTAATTAGTGTATCCGACCATTTCCAGGCGGCCTCCACCTCTTCCCAGTGGGTAAAGGAAGTCTGATCCCCTTTTATAGCATCCCCAAGAAGTTTTTCATAGGCCTCGGGAGTATTCATGCCGATTAAACAATTTTGGCAAAAATCCATGCTCACGGGCAAAATGGTATCCAATGTTCCCGGCTGTTTCGTATTAAAACTCAGCACCACCCCTTCCTGGGGCTGTATATTAATGGTTAATCTATTGGGTTCTTCTATTTCCTTCGTTTCTCCCAAGCAACAGGATCCCATGGGCAGGCGATACTGTATAACAATCCTTGCGGCCTTCTCCTTCAAACCTTTCCCCGTCTTAAGATAAAAGGGCACCCCTAACCATCGGGGGTGATCCAGAAAAACCCGAATTGCGGCATAGGTTTCCGTAGAGGATTTTTCCGATACTCCCATTTCCTCCCGAAAACCCTCATATTGGCCAAGAACCATTTGATCCTCAATACTTACTTCTTTAAAAGGAATCAAACTCTGTAAAATCTTAATTTTCTCCTTCCGAAGATTCTTCGCTATAAGATTCCCGGGAAGTTCCACCGCCGTCAGAGCCAGCATCTGCAGCATATGGTTTTGGACCATATCCCGAAGAGCCCCCGCCTGATCGTAGTACTCTCCCCGGTTCCCGACTCCTTCCGACTCCGTGGAGATTATCTGTACATGATCGATATGCTCCCGATTCCAGGTTGGCTCAAAAATTTGATTGGCGGCCCGGATCATTAAAAGATTCTGTACCATCTCCTTCATTAAATAATGATCCACCCGAAAAATTTCCTCTTCCTTAAAGGCCTCGGTTAGTGCTTCATTCAGTTCTCTTGCGGAAGACAGATCTCTCCCGAAGGGCTTTTCCACCATTAACCGCTTCCAACCCCTTTTTTTACTATATAGATCCTTTTTTTGAATATGTTTCGATATTTCTCCGAAAAACTTTGGAGAGGTGGCCATATAAAACAGTCGATTTCCTCGAGCCCCGATCTCCCGGTCCAATTCTTTTAGGACTCCACGCAAGGATTCATAGTCCCCTTCATTGTTAAATTCCAATGACTGATACTGTATCCTTTTATTGAGCCGTTTCCAGATAGAATCCTGAAACTCTTCACTGGTGTGGGTTTTTACCGCTTCCTTTGCCTTCTGTAAATACTCTTTTAATGTATGGTCTTTCCGGGAAACCGCTACTACTCCAAATCCCTTATGCAGTTCTTTCTTTTTTTCCAACTGATACAGGGCGGGAAGAAGCTTTCGAAAGGTTAAATCCCCGGTGGCACCGAAGATAATCAGTAAACAGGTCTCCATACGGGACTCCGCCGCCATACCCTGTCGTACCTCCATCAGGATTCATCCTTTACAGTAGCGTGACCTCCGAACTGATTCCGAAGCCCGGCAACCACCTTTCCGGAGAAAGTATCCTGTTGTTGGGAACGATACCGGGTAAACAACGATGCGGACATAACGGGAACCGGCACTGACAATTCCAAGGCTTCCTGTACACTCCAGAGCCCTTCCCCCGAGGCATGAACCACTCCTTTAATTGAAGACAGCTCCGGATCCTCAACAAATGCCTTATGGGTCAAATCCATCAGCCATCCCCGAATGACCGACCCATGACGCCATACCTGGGCTACCTTACCGTAATCCACTTCAAAAGGGCTTTCTTTCAAAATTTCAAAGCCTTCCCCAATGGCCTGCATCATACCGTATTCAATGCCGTTATGAATCATTTTTACATAGTGTCCCGCACCTGCCGGTCCTACATGGGCCAGGCCGTCCTCTATACATAAATCCTGCAACAGACTTTCTAAGCGATGATAATCCTCATTACTGCCTCCCACCATCATGCAGGCTCCCTTTCGAGCCCCTTCAATGCCTCCGCTGGTTCCGATATCCACCATGGAAATGCCCAGTTCCTCCAATGCAGCGGCCCGCCGAAGCGTATCCTTGTAATTGGAATTCCCTCCGTCAATGATCATATCTCCCTCATCCAGGAGCGGTGCCAAAATCCTAAGCACCTCTTCCACGGGATCCCCGGCAGGAACCATCATCCATAAAACCCGGGGTTTATCCAGCTGTTTGACCAGATCCTCAAGAGAAAATGCTCCGGTGATACCTTCTTTCTTTATGGCATCCACCTTATCCCTGCTTCGATTATAGCCGATTACCTGATGTCCTTTTTGATGCATATTCAGCGCTAATGCGTATCCCATTTTACCTAAGCCCACCAAACCGATTTTCATTATCCTACCTCCTCGTATAATATGCCTGACTGAAACAGTGGATTGTATAATAATTCCCTGTCCGCCGGTTAATTTCCTATTATGTTTTATACCCTCGGGGTTCTTATACAAACCCTTTAACAATAGTGGAAAAAACTGTTTTTTCCTTTGCCCCTATTTCTCATATCGTTTTTTTTCTCAAATAATGGGTATCTTTTGAACATATTAGTATTCTGTGTCATCCTATGCCTATTGAACAGATATATCTAAAGGAGGGTTTATCATGTCAATAAATAAGTTCCCCCTTTCCGGCGAGTTAAAGGGAACTCTGTCAGAACGTCCCGGTTTGGAACATAAAATGAAAGTGAAACCGATTTTTGATCTTGAAGAATATCGGGGCTATGACCGCCTAAAAGGAAAGGTTGCCATTATTACCGGAGGCGACAGCGGAATCGGTCGGGCAGTAGCCGTGGCCTACGCAAAAGAAGGAGCAAAGGTTGTTATCGTGTATAAGTCGGAAAAACATGATGCGGTGGATACACTGGAATACATTGAATCCAAAGGAGGTACCACTCCTATGTTGTTTGAAGGGGATATTGGTGACCCGAAGTTTTGTAAAGAGGTTGTAAACGGAACCCAGGATGCCTACGGTAAAATTGATATTCTTGTCAATAACGCCGCGGAGCAGCATCCCCAGGAAAGCATTCTTGATATATCTGATGAACAGCTCTCCAGAACCTTTGCCACCAATATTTTTTCAATGTTTTACTTTGTTAAGGCGGCACTTCCCTATATGCCTGAAGGCAGCAGTATTATCAATACCTCTTCCGTAACCTCCTACAAAGGAAATAAAGGGCTTATTGACTACTCTGCTACAAAAGGTGCGGTTAACTCATTTACCCGTTCCCTGTCCATTCAACTGGCTCCTCAAAAAATACGGGTAAATCAGGTGGCTCCCGGACCCGTTTGGACTCCCTTGATTGCCTCTACCTTTAATGAAGAAGTCATTGAGAATTTTGGAAAGAGAACCCGCTTTCAGCGACCAGCCCAGCCCGTAGAATTGGCGGAAGCCTATGTGTTTCTTGCTTGGGAACAGGGAAGCTCCTTTATTACGGGGCAAACCATTCATATTAACGGAGGTACTATTCTTAACGGTTAAGTTAACAATGAACTGAAGGCGGTTATTGAAAGGAGATGAAACTATGTCCTCAAGCGAAAAATTTCAAAAACTAAAAATGAATTTATTAAAAGAACTCTATAGAAAATATACCGAGAATGCCCCCTTTGGAAAGCCCTTCCACATCATCCTGGACCGAATCGATAAAAGAACGAACTACCATTCCTTTGATCGGGATGTAAAAAACACCTTCACAATAACAGAATCCGCTTACAAATCCTTAGAAGATGATGAATACGTTGAAATTCAACGCTATTCATTAGAGTACCATATAGAGATTACCGATAAGGGTATAGAATATGTAAAGAACAAAATGTAAGATTGAGTATACGAACCACCAGGATGATATGACTCATCAGCCATGTTCTGAAAAACTTCTTTACCGTGTGGATGGAAAGGTTTTTTATAAAGAACAGAAATAAAAATCGGGACCTGATCTGCATTATATTAGCAGATTTGTCCCGATTTTTGTGTTTATTTACCCTTCATCTGCTTGCTCTTTTGTATGAAACTTCTGATATTCAAACTTCTTCGGAAAATTTATTTTTAAAAAAAAGGATTATTCTCTTTTATCTAGAATACTAATATGGATGGAATGTTTAAATTTTTAAAACCTATTATACAGAAAGCAGGAGGTTTTCTTATGCTCTATACTATACTTACAGGAATGATCGGCGGATTGGGTCTTTTTCTTTTCGGCATGAAGACCATGGCTTCCGGTTTGCAAAAGGCTGCAGGCGACCGATTGCGAAGAATTCTAGAGGTTTTAACATCCAACCCTTTCATGGCTACCCTCACCGGTGCCTTGGTAACCATTTTGGTACAAAGCAGTAGTACTACAAATGTTATGGTAGTCAGTTTTGCCAATTCCGGACTAATGACCCTTTCTCAGGCACTGGGTACCATGCTTGGAGCAAATATCGGTACTACCTTCACCGCTCAACTGATTTCCTTTGATATTTACGTAATTACGTTTCCGGTAATCGGTATAGGCTCGGTAATTCATCTATTTTCTTCGAAACGTATTTATAAATCCATCGGACAGGGTATCCTCGGCTTCGGTCTGTTGTTTTTAGGTCTGCAAGTTATGTCCGATGCCATGTATCCTCTGAGGGATCATCCTTCTTTTATCAATCTCTTGGCTACTTTTGGAGCAATTCCTCCCCTAGGGGTTCTTGCAGGAGCAGTTTTTACTGCGATGATTCAAAGCAGCAGTGCCACTGCCGGGGTGGTTATTGCCATGACCCTGCAAGGCATGATTGATACTCCTTCTGCCATTGCCATTGTTCTTGGAGCCAACATCGGTACCAGCATTACTGCAGCCCTTGCCAGCATTGGAACAAATCTGACTTCTAAAAGGGCTGTACTTTCTATTATTTTTGTAAAAGTCTCTGGTGTTCTACTTGCTTTACTGCTGTTTAATCCTTTTATACATTTAATCTCCTACACCGGAGATACGGTTACCCGCCAGGTAGCCAACGCCCATACTATCTTTAATATACTAAATGTTTTTTTGTTTTTCCCCTTTATAAAACCTCTCCTACGCTTAGTTACCAAAATTCTTCCCGGTGAGGAGCAAATAGTGGAGTCCGGCACGAAAAATCTTAATAAAAGGCTCTTAAGTTCCCCCACTGCTTCCATAGGAGTAGCAAGGCAGGAATTGTTGCGAATGGCGCGAATCGCCCGGGAAATGCTGATGGAATCCATGACTATCCTCTATAACAGAGATCGGGGAATGATCGACTCTACATTGCAAAAAGAAGACCTAATCGACAGTTTGGAAAAGGAAATCACCACTTTTCTAGCAGAAATCGGACAAAGTTCTCTGGGACGGGATCAGTCCCAGGCTATAACCGCACTGATGCATGCCAGCAGTGATCTGGAACGGGTTGGGGATCATGCGGAAAACATTATTCAGCTGGCGGAAACAAAAATCGACGAGGATTTGATTTTTTCCGACCATGCTGTTTCAGAACTGAAAGAATTTTATGGTTTGGTGGATGGAATGCTGGAACGGGCCATAAAAGCTTTTGATAAGGAAGATCAGAACTTGGCAAACCTGGTAATTGAGGAAAGTCGAAAAGTCCGGAAAATGGAAAGAAGTTTACGAAAAAACCATACCGACCGAATCCATCAAAAGATGTGTATTCCCAAATCCGGTGTCATATTTTTAGACCTGATCAGTAATTTACAAAGAGTAGCGGACCATGCCACCAACTTAGCAGAAGTGGTAACCGGAGATTTCTAGTTCAGTGATCATTATAATTGCAAGAAAAAGGAGTTTGGTGTTTGTATTCTCTTGATACAAACACCGAACTCCTTTTTGAGATACCCTTTATGTTGATCTATTTTTTCTGATCTTTGATTCCCTTTGCTTGAATCAAGGTTTTAAAACGTTTATATCGAAGGTAACTGGGATTGGCAAATTTATTAATGAATTTCATTAACATATTACCGACTCGTCCAAGCTTTGATAATCGACCAAGCCTTGCAAAACGAAATATTCGGACCAGACGGAATGCTCTGAAGGCGACGTCTAGGGGTATGATTGCAAAAATTTCTATACCATGACGTTTTACAAATGTAGCGGTTGAAATTTCACCTTTGGTTTTTTTATAACGTCTTCCCAAGTCCAATGCGAATATACCGCAGACCAATAGGTCAAAGATCTCCACAAAAGATGTATATCTCAAGCTTGTCATTAAGAAAAAATCCAAAGCGGAAAGACTTAAGACCAGTACAGTCAATCCAATAATTACAGTCTCATAGACCGCTTCTTTATTGCTTATATCTGCAAATTCATTATACAGCACCTTTGGAATCCCGAAATATTTCTTTGCTTTAACGATAGCTAGTGCTTTCATCTTTACCAGCATATTAAATCCTCCGTTATAATATCTTTCTTGAATTATATTTTATTTTATCACATATCAGAGATTATTTCTTGCGGATTCTTCCACTACTTTTTCCCAATCGCCATAAAACTTTATGCTTTTTTTTCGGTTTGCTTCACACTGAATAGAGTAGTGGTACTCAGAATAAAAATCATTCCCAACAGTTGTGTAAATGTCAAAGAATTTCCTAGAAGAAGAACTCCGAATAAAGAGGCTGTTACTGGCTCTATCATGGCTACCATGGAAGCAGTTGTGGGCGTGGTTCTACGAATGCCGATTATATAAAGTATAAATGAAATTCCCGCTCCTAAAACTCCTAGTGTCAGAAACCAACCAATATCCTCTGAGGTCAATACCTGGGATGCCTGTTCCTTATCCATAATCAGAAAAAGAATAAAACAAAAAGCAAAGAAAGCGCTCATTAAAGAGGCTTGATGCTTCCCAATGATAGAAGCATTCTTAAAACTGAAGATAAATAATACGTAGGAAAGACCTGCGGTAATCCCGGCAACTGTACCTACAAAACCTACTGAAATCGATTCAATATCATAAGCACCAGTAAGCAGGACAATCCCCAGAAGCACCACAAAAATACATCCCCATTTAAATAAAGTGGACTGTTCTTTTCCTAATATAAAAGATATTAAAAGAACAAACACCGGTGCAGTATACATTAATGTAACCGCTACCGCAACACTGGCAGCTTCAATACTTAAAAAATAAAAAGTAAAATTTCCCGCAACACCAACACCGGCCAATAAAGACCATAAATGAAACTGAATTGAGGTGATCCAGTTTATTTTGGGATGCAAGAGAAACCAGGCAATAAAACATAGCCATGCAACGGCTCCTCGATAGAAGGAAATAACAATTGGGTCCCATCCTTTATTTATTAATATATCTCCGATTCCTCCGCTAATGCCCCAGAATATGGCAGCAAGCATGATTAATCCTACACCTCGATATTTCATTGAGAGCCTCCTAAAAATTTATAGCCACGAACTGTAAGCTCATGGTTTAATTACACTTTTGTTTTATACTAGATTCAATACCCCATACTCTTATATCTTTAACACCCAATGAGAATAGGCTTTTATGCATATTCTCATTCTAACAGCGGAGAAGCATACCGTCTCCAGCAGGACTTACATTGCACCCTACGACGGTTATCATTTTAAATTTCATCTTTTATAATTGGATTGAGGCGTTTTTTTCACTCAGCATCTTAAAATCTAAATAAAAATATATTTTAATGAAGTCTTGTCATAAAAAGCTTTTACTATAATGGGGATGAACAGTAGTTGAATCCCGTTACCATGTTTAAAAATAGAGTAGCGATGAGGTTCATACTTTTTCGTTTGTACAAAAATCCTGCCACAAAACCATAGGCCGATTAGCATTTTATATTGTATCACTGCCCTAAATTTCCTGTCAATAAAAGCTGCCGCACTCCTAAAATCGTGACCAGGAACTTTCCAACTCTTTTCCTTTTGATACACGGAAGAGGAAAAGCCCCAAGAAAAGGATTCCCCCGGATAAATAGGGTAAAAGAATTTGAATATCAAAGAAAAAACCTGCCCATAGGGGCCCGATAATCCTCCCCATACTCATAAAAGATTCCGCAATCCCCATGACCGCCCCCTCCTCTCCTTCCGATCGATTGGCAATATAAGTTAAGGCGATGGGTTTTAATAAGGCGAGCATAAACATTAAAAATGCCATGGCCAGGATCATATGAAGAGCCTTGGCTGCAAAAGCCACCAAGAAAAAACCCAGGGCGATTCCAAGAAAAACCGCTTTGATTAACGTCTTCTCCTGAAAGGCTTTTGTTAAGGGAGCAACAAAAACTCCCTGGGCCAGGGCATACATCAAGCTCATGGCCATTAAAACGCCTCCTACTTCCTGGGGCCCGAAGGCAAACCGCTCCAGGGCGAAATATCCGTATATGCTGGTGAAATTGGCTTTCCCGAAGTTCACGAAAAAGGCGGCGATCAGTCCAAGGGCCAGGGTGCTTTTCAAGTGGCGGCTCCATATATTCCATGGACGCTCTATCTCATTAATTGATTCTTTATCTTCCCTATTGGCTGTTGCACTTGCTATGCTGCTTTTTATACTTAAGTCCTCTTCTGAACCTGTACTTATCCCTTCCTCGGTTTGGCCTCTGCTTTGCAAAGTTTCCGGCAGTCCTCTCCAGACAAGCAGGGCTGTGATTAAGGCAAAGGCTCCGGCAATAAAAAAGGGAGTTTGCAGAGAGTTTATGGCCAACACTCCTCCCAACCCCGGCCCGATGATTACTCCCAGGCCTGCTGCCGCACCTACCCTGCCCATGGCGGCGCTTCTTTTGTCCTTTTGATACACATCACTGATCATAGCCATGGCCGAGGGATAAATGCCGCAGGAGAAAATGCCCCCGATCCCCTGGGCCAGATAAAGCATCCAAAGACTACGGGAAAAACCCATCAATATCATACCCAGGGAAAGACCCAAAAGCCCCAGCATAATAAAGGGTTTTCGTCCGTAAACATCGGTCATTTTACCCCAAATGGGAGCAAAGATCAGTTGCATCAGTCCATAGGTGGCGATCAAAAGACCCAGATGAACTCCGCTGCCCCCCATTTCATCAATATAAAAGGGAAGCAGGGGCATGGCAATGCCATACCCGATCATCGCCAGGAGAATGCCCACATACAAAATCCAAAGCTTCGTGGTTTTTTTCGATTTCATCCCGATCACCCCGGTTATCCTTCCAGGATTTCCACGGAGCCGGTACTTCCATCAATCCGAATCCGTTGATGATCCTTTAACACCCTAGTAGCCTCGGCTACCCCGGCCACTGCCGGGAGTCCGTATTCCCTTGCCACAACGGACCCGTGGGAAATAGTGCCTCCGGTTTCCATAACCAGGGCTCCGATTTTTAAGAATAGGGGAGTCCAGGCGGGATTGGTTCCCGTAGTTACCAGAATGTCCCCTACCTCCAATTGATCTCCCTGTTCCGGATGATGAAGAATTCGAACCCGACCTTCATAGGTACCGGCGGATACAGGGATACCCGTAAGTTGTCCCTCTTTTTCATCGATTTTTACGGAGTAAATGGCTTCCCCGGTACTGGTCATGATCCTGGGGGCTCGCAGTTTCATATTTTTCTCGTATTCCTCTTGCCCCCCCTTCGCCTTCTCCGATAAATCTTCCTTGGATAAAATATCTTCAAATTGCAGATAAAAAACCTCGTCTTTTTCTTTTAGCTGTCCCTTTACCACAAGTTCTTCTCCGATTTTTTTAAGTTCTTCTCGAACCATACTTAAGACGTGACGGACATAAAACTTCGAAAGCTCCCGAATCCCGAACATTTCCCGGTAATCCCGAAGAAGTTTTTCCATCTTTCTTGCCTTGGATTTTCCACCGACTTCCCTTACCCCATCTGTTAGTCGGACTATGGCTTGTTCCGCCTCTTCTTTGGCTTTATGGAAGTTTCTAAGTCCGGTTTCGTAGTTTTTGTTATCAATATAGCTGTTGATCAGAGCAAGAACGTAATCAGGATCTTCCTTCCATTCCTTAACCCCGGCATCCAGCTCGATGTTGTTGCGGTGGCCATACTTCTCCAGAAATTTTTGAACTTCCGGGGTATTCTCTTTTGCTCTTTCTCCCCGCTGATCCAAATCCTTTGCGATGTTAAGAATCTCCATACCCATCTCCGTGGTTACACTGTAGGGTACGGCCTTTTCCACGGCTTCAAGATCCTTAGTATCAAGTCCCAGCTTTGATAGAATCTCTTCTGCTTTTTCCATATACTTTGAAGAGGCCGTTACATAAAAGATCATACCAAAACCGTCTAAAAATAAGTCTCCTCCGGCGCTTTCAATAAAGGCCATCCGATCCTCGGTAGTTTTCAGTTTCCGACGCTTTTCCTCAAGGCTGTTTTTCAGGCTTTCCCCATGTTCTATGGCTTTTTTTCTTCCGAGGACCGCATCTTTTTGTCCCACTTTCATCCGTCGATAACCGGAAATTCCGTATTTAATCATTCTCCAGTTGATTTTTTTAACGAAGGAAACGCCCTTTCTCGACGTGATTTCTTTTCTTTCCCGCTCCAATAATTGTTTCATCGCCTCCAGGGTCACGGGATCCTTGTCGGCGGGATTCGAGTCAAACTTCTTCCAGGTTTTCTCCTTTCGAAGAAGATCCGTAACATCCAGCATCATTCTTCCTCCCGCTACATTAAACCACCACAGGGTTTCGGGATCATCGGGATCCTTCCGTCCCATTTTTCGGATAACATCCTTAACCATCAGCTTCATTACCTCTGCTCCCATGGGAGTAAAGGGTTCTTTCATGGCCTGACTGTAATTGTTCAGATTCATGTAAATTCGAAGTCCCTCTTTCCCTTCGGGAGTTTTTGGCACAGGATACAGGGAAGTGATGGGACGGGTCTGTACAAGATAGATTTTACCATCCTCCATGGACCATTCCAGGTCCTGGGGTGTTCCATAATGTTTTTCCACTTTCTCTGCCAGGTTCCGCAAAACCTGTATTTCATCATTTATTAAGGAGGGCTGTTCCTGTTTTTCCTCCGGCACCGATTGATTTGAAATCCCCTGGTCCTCACGAATCGTCATAACCTTCTTTACTGCAATTTGCTCTTCTATAACCTTACCGCTTTCCTTGTCCAAGACCCATGCATCCGGGTTCACTTCTCCCCCGACGATAGCTTCTCCCAGACCCCAGGAGGCGTTTAACAGGATTTGATCCCGGCGGCCGTTTACGGGATTTGCGGTAAATAAAATCCCCGCTTTTTCCCCTTTAATCAGTTTTTGTACCACCACTCCATGGCTAAGACCTTCGATACCGATTCCCTGCTTTTTCCTATAGGCCACCGCCCGTTCATTCCATAGGGAGGCCCAACAAGCTTTAATCGCCTTTATCAATTCTTCTTCCCCGGAAACATTCAAATAACTGGAGTACTGCCCTGCAAAGGATAGGCCCGGAAGGTCCTCCGCCGTTGCGGAAGAACGTACCGCCACCGTAGGATTCCCTTTCGACTGATAATTCTTAAGAACCTCTTCTTCCACAGCCTTTGGCATCGTACCGGATAAAAACACTTCATTGATGGCCTCCTCATAGGCGGTCCTCCCTAAGTTTTCCATACGGTTCAGCAGATCCTCAATCTTCTTTTCCAACTGATTTTCCTGAACAAAGCGTCGATAAGCCGATGTCAGTACCACAAATCCGCCGGGTACGGGCAACTTTTGAGATATCATTTCTCCCAAATTCCCTGCCTTGCCTCCCACATCTAATAAATCGTTATTTCCCACTTCCTTTAAATCCTTAACATATGCATTCATTCCTGCTTCCTCCTTGTCTTTGTTATTTATCCATTTATACTTTTATTATTCATTTACCAATGATTATTTGTTTGCCGATAATTGTTCGTTTACCGAATATACCGACCGTCGGTTTGTATGCGGTTGAAAATAAAGAGCGCTTTACCGCTCAATAAATCGATCAATATAGGGTTCGGTCACTTGTATGGCTCCGGCTTCGGTGCCCAGGGTTAATTCAAACATCTTTTCGTAAAAGGCCAGCTTCCTTCGCATTTTTTCCTCTAAAGCATCCACATCGGGGCTGTCCTTTGCATATTCCCGGATCGCCATTTCCTCAAGGGAGCGGTTAAGAATTTGAATTACCGTAAGGAGGTAGTCCCCGGTTTCCTCCACATCCTGATCCCGAAATTCTCCGATTTTAATCCCTTCTTCCACAATTCTATGGATACTTTCCATCATTTGGCTGCGGAGTTTCAGAATAATTCTTCGTTGCAGCTTGAGGTTTTCATCCTCCCGGAAGATCTCCTTTATTTTTTTACGCTTTTCCCTGTGGGATTTTTTGTAGCCCTGAACCATTTGAAAGAGTTCGTTGATCTTTTCCACGGGGGTCAAATCCTTTCGATCAGCAAGGATTTCCGTCTGCCTTAATACCCGCTCTGCAAAAACGTCGGAGATTTCTTCAATCACATCCTCCTTCGATTGGAAGTAATGGTAAAATGCTCCCTTTGAGACCCCCATGGCATCAATAATATCCTTAACGGTGGTCTTTTCGTAACCCTTTTCATTAAACAACTCCAGGGCGGTTTCCAGATACTCTTTTTTTCGCTCTTTCGGATCCACTTTAACGGACATCCTTTCACATCCTCTCATTATACCGACCGTCGGTCTGTTAATTTCCAGTTTAATAGAATTATTGATTTTTGTCAACCGTTTTTCAAAAATTTATTTCTTCAACCTCTTTTTATCGGTCAATTCTTCTAGAGTGCTTCCGCTGACCGCTGTGAGTTTTCTTCCATTCCATCAAAAAATGCAAAGCCGTACAAACCTAAAATTGCAGTGAACACCACTACACTGTAAACACTAAAACGTTCCACTACTCCAAAATATTCTATCGGCACGAAAGCCATACCAATAGGTCCCGCCACCATGAACAGCAATGTAATCCCCGCCCATAGGGACAGTGATTGATATGCTCGTTGATCCTTCATTCCTCCAAGGATTATTAAGGTTATGGAAACAATTGATAAAAGAACAACGGTTATGGTGACTACGTATACATGCATGATGTCTTGAAAGGTTCCGGCATAACCGGCATCGGACAGGGGAAAAAGCGTATATCCTATGGCAGATACCCAGATCATTACAGCAAAAATATAAATACCCAGGCGTAACATTTTATTTCCTTTCCGCTGCATAACAAGGCAAACCATGACCACGCAAAGCCCTGCAAATAAATGATGCACGGAGGATAGTCCGTTTGCGATCAAAAAGGACGGAGCGTTAGTGGCCGTCAAATCACTTACCGCCTGGCTTTTCCAATCGTAACCGGGATAATGCATTCCTCCGATAACCGTATGCAAAATATAAACGATTAGACTTATGATGCCTGAAAGGCACAGCCAGTTCGTCAAAGTTTTTCTCTTCATTTCCTCTCCCCCGATATAAAATAATCATTTGTACTTAACACTAGTATAAATTCCTATTAGGACAGAAATGGACAACAGCATTTTACAATAGTATTTTATAACACCGATTTGATAATCTTTACCATGGCGCTAGTCGCCAAACGGTGTCCTTTTCCGTTTATCTGATTGGTGGTGCCGCTAAAATATAAGTCCGTCTGTGGATTATAAAAGGCAAAAGATCCGGTTTGTCCCCAAAAGCCCAGAATTTCTTTGATCGGTTTCCTGGGTGATACGATTCGTGGTATCCATAATTTTTCTAATCCTATGCCGAATTGGAACATTCCCGGAGGAGGCAGAATCAGATTCCACTGCTTTAACTCATCAATTTTTTCCTTCGGGAAAAAATGTCCATCAAAAAATGCTTTTAAAAAGATCATTACCTCTTCTGCCGTGGAAACAATGCCCCCTTCCACTCCGATAGACGCCATGTAGTTGGGTAGCCATAATTTTTGGGATTTATAGTAAAAAGGCACCGGGGTATGATCCTTAAGGTCCCCATATGTGTAGGTATTGGATAAATTCAGTTTAGTAAAAATATACTGATCAAAAACTTCACCGATGTTCTTCTCCGTTACATTTTCGATGATTCTTCCCAGAAGCTGGTAGTTCGAATCGGAATAGGCGGCTTTTCCTTTGGCACCGGGCTTAAACTTCGGCTGAAGGTTTTTTATCAGTCCAATGGTTTTATCCAAGGGCCAGGCTTCGTCCTTCCCTTCCATCAATTCATCTGCAGCCGTTCTGCCATCCTCCTGTTTATGAAAGAAATAGTCCGGTATTCCCGAGGTGTTGGAAATTAAATGGGTTATGGTAAGCTCATCGGAGTAATCCCTACCTTTTAAAACATGAAGACTTTTACAAAAATCCTCCGAAAGATGTTTTGAGATTTTGTCATTTAGTGCCAAACGACCTTCCTCAACTAGTTGCAGCACAACGGCTGTTACATACAGCTTTGTAACACTGGCAATAAAGTACCGGTTATTTTCTTCCATTTCCCCTGCTGCTCCGGTCCAGGAGAAACTTCGGTCGCTGTTTTCAACGCAAAGTACGGCACTATAAATGTTTTTGTCATCCACCATTTGATCCATTAAATTATTCAGTAATTTTTCCTCAACCATTCTTATACCAGCCTCCTTAACCAGATTCAACTTCTAAAAATTTCGATGTGTTTAGACCCGCTATTATCTTCGAGAATCAGCACACTTCATCATATTAATACTTATTCTTCTTCTTTTTCGGTTTCGGTTCCGGTAATTCCTTTGCAGTGATTTTGATCAACTTACCTACCTTACGAGCAGGAAGCCCCTCGCTTTAGCTATGGGGAGGAATTCCCGGTTCTTTTTTTCTGCTACATACTTATAGCCATCGGCTCTTTGAGTTCGTTGGCAGTACTTATGATCGATGCCCTGAACCCTGCCTTTTAGCAGGTTAATGTTAAAACTTCCGGTACTTCGACAGGCTACGCTGCCATGCCAGACGCCTTTGTATTTCCCTTTGGGTACGGTGGCTTTGATCATATCCCCACTTTGAAACCCAAAGAACTGTTTTTGTCTTGGTAAATAGGCTTTTGGAAATCCATATTTATCTGATCGGGTCCGCTGATAACTTCCTCGCCCCAATGCTTTAATGAGTAACACCTCGTTCGTTGTAACGTGCAAATGGTCTGGCGTGGATTTACCAATACAAGCAGCATCGTAGTAATGGGTTTTCGCTAGCCCTAAGCGAATTCTATTCATCTTAGTTCGTGCACCGGAGCCACACTCAACCGGCAGCCCCGTGTTTTTTAGGACATCGAATACCTTCCAACGAGTGGCGTTAATTAATGCGCTATCCCTTAATGACTGGTTGATTTTGCTGTAAATTTCCGGATAGCCAAACTCTTCCGGGGTTTGGTTGCCCTTCTTTTGATTGCAATCATGGCAGGCAATCCCCAAATTATTGATGCGATTGCTACCGCCCCGTGACCTCGGGATGAGGTGCTCAACTTCTAAGGGCAGATTTTTCGCCCCACAGTAGATACAGGTTCGGTTGAACTTCTCTAAGAGATACTCCCGAACGTTATAGCCCGTCAAGGTTCCTTGCTGATACTCAACACCGGATATTTCAGGGTTCGCCATTAGCTGGGTGTCAAACTTGCAGTTTTCATAAGAAATATCGGTGAGCGGAAGGCTCTTTTGCAATTTCTTTGTCCACGAAGCAATATTATCCACTCGGCTTTGAAGTGATGGCGGGATCCATCCTTTGTTTTTCTTTCGGTTTAAGAACCGAGGCTGTCGATACCGAAGTTTATTTCTTCGAAATCGTCGATGGCCCCTTCTTCTATCAAGCTTGTTCTTGATATCGGTTTTGTGATGAAGCTCTGCCAACCATAACACCTTATTCCCGGACAAGATCGACAGGCCCGTATATCTTGACCCATAGTCCACCTTTAGCCGGTAGGTTGCTTTCGAAAGCGGCGCCTCTTTTAGCTCCTTTAGTCGTATGGTAAAGGGGTATTTCTTATGCACAACGGCTTTTCCACGACTTAATAACTTTCTTGCCCTTGCCATATGACAGGGGCTTAAGGGTTTCTTGTTTTTGTTTAATACAAATACCATTTGGATTTCTCCTTTTCTCAATGTAGCAAGCACACTGGTAACGTTACTTATTCGTAACCTCTCTCGACAATGATATACCGGCTTTTTCAGAATAACACACGATCCCTTACCCGCAGGATTGTTTAATGTTATTCGACAGTTGCTACAAACTGAGAGGGCATTTGTAGGTGTCATAACCGGTATATCGTAGTTCTCTAAGAACTTAGTCTGGTCAACTTAGGGCTTCTTGCAAGCCCCTACCTTTAGGTATGGGGTAGTTGACATATCAAGCCCACCACTTTTTTATCTAGATAAACGGCGTATTCTCCGAACATTTTTCTGTAGGTGACTGTGCCCGCATTTCCCATCTGCCCAACTACGTATTCTACAAA
>Ga0207421_10000908_pt1 | contig 38492 bp, 27 predicted proteins | sample SodLakKL_010_SED_4_FD_187542 | JGI IMG/M metagenome (GOLD analysis project Ga0207421, IMG submission 187542) | Alkaline sediment microbial communities from Lake Tanatar, Kulunda Steppe, Russia - 8KL_010_SED (SPAdes) (version 2) | ecosystem: Environmental > Aquatic > Non-marine Saline and...
CTTCTTGACCGAAAGAGAAGATGGGAATTAGTCCTTTTCGTGAATGAAGCAATAGCAACATATATCAATATTTTTCACCAACGGAAGTGGAGATGATCCAAATATGTTAACCACATAAAATTAAATTCAGGCCGTGATATATAAAATTTCTGAAAAACGAGCAGATTACAGGGCAGTGCGGAGCCTACTGAACAACAGTTAAGCAGCTGTAAATAGAAAAGCAGGAGAAAACAATTAAAAAACATCCAAAAATTCCAATGGGAGGTCCCAAAAAATGGCAGCACAAAATGATATTGAAAAAAATTATCAGCAGGCAAAAGAAATTTATGGTGAACTGGGAGTAGATACCGATCTGGTGCTGGAAAAGATGAATCAAGTTTCAATCTCAATACCCTGCTGGCAGGGTGATGATGTTAGTGGTTTTGAAGGCAGTGATGAACTGACCGGAGGTATTGAAGTTACGGGTAATTATCCCGGTCGGGCCAGTACTCCCGAACAGCTGAGAAAAGATCTGGAAAAAGCACTATCCTTAATACCCGGCAGTCATCGGGTTAACCTGCATGCCATGTATTCTGAGACCGGCAGTGATCTGGTGGACAGAAATGAACTACAGCCCAAACATTTTGATAACTGGGTCCAGTGGGCTAAAGAAAAAAAACTGGGTCTGGATTTTAACCCCACTTTTTTCTCCCATCCAAAAAGTGATGATGGATTTACTTTAAGCCACCGGGATGATGAGATCAGAAACTTCTGGATTGAGCATGCTAAGGTATGCAGAAAAATCGGGGAGTATATGGGTAAAGAGCTTTCAGATACATGTGTGACCAACATCTGGATCCCTGATGGCTACAAAGACCGGCCGGTAGACAGATACAGTCCCCGGCAGCGTCTCCGGAAAGCGCTTGATGAGATTATGTCAGTTGAAATTGATAAAGATTATAACCGGGATGCAGTGGAGAGCAAGCTGTTTGGAATTGGATCTGAAAGTTATGTAGTGGGTTCTCATGATTTTTATACTGCCTATGCTGCTTCCCGGGATGTACTTTTATGCATGGATTCCGGTCATTATCATCCCGAAGAACATATTTCCGATAAAATCACGGCAGTGATTGATTTTGTGGGTGAACTGCTGCTGCATATCACCCGCGGGGTCCGCTGGGACAGTGATCATGTTGTTTCTTTAGAAGAGGAGACCAGGGCAATTCTCGCCGAAATTGTGCGCAATGATCTGCTGAAAAAAGTTCATATCGGGCTTGACTTTTTTGATGCCACAATCAACCGGGTTGCCGCCTGGGTCATCGGTACCCGCAATACCCAGAAAGCTCTGCTGGAGGCCCTGCTGGAACCAACCGACAAATTGAAAGCCTATGAAAAAGATGGAGATTACACCTCTCGTCTGGCCCTGCTGGAAGAACTAAAAACCTATCCCCTGGGGGCAGTCTGGGATTATTACTGTCTGCAAAACAATGTGGCTGTTCGTGAAAAATGGCTGGCAGAAATCAAAAAATATGAAAAGGAAGAACTTTTAACCAGAAAGTAAAAAAGGAGTGGTCCTCTTGACTGATAAAACTGTACTGGCTTTTGACCTGGGAGCCTCAAACGGCCGGGCTATTCTGGGTTATTTTCGGGATCAGAAAATTGAGATGGAAATAGTGCACAAATTTGCCAATCAGGCCGTTGAAGTCCGGGGTGCCCAGTACTGGGATATACTGCACCTTTTTAACCAGATGAAAACCGGACTGCAGAAAGCAGCTCAAAAAGTGAAGATTGATTCTATAGGTATCGATTCCTGGGCTGTGGATTATGCTCTGCTGGACCGTGGTGATAACCTGCTTTCTAACCCTTATTTTTACCGTGATAACAGGACAGAAGGCCTGGTTGAAGAAGTTACGGGAATGATCTCCCGTTCAGAAATATACGAAAAAACAGGGATCCAGTTTATGCCCATTAATACACTCTATCAGCTTTATGCGGATAAGAAATACCGCCCCTGGGTACTGGATGAGGCTAACAGTCTGCTGTTTATTCCCGATCTGTTAAACTTCTTTTTTACGGGAGAAAAATGCAGTGAATATACCAATGCTTCTACTTCCCAGTTTTTCAACCCCCAAACAGAGCAGTGGGAAACATCAATTTTAGAAAAGCTGGATCTACCCACCTCTATTCTGGAAGATATTGTTTACCCCACAGACAGGATCGGCATGATCCGGGAAGAAATAAAAAAAGACTGCAGTATATCCTATAATATTCCCGTATATGCGGTGGCCAGCCATGATACTGCTTCTGCGGTGGCGGCCACTCCCCTAAAAGATCCGGAACATAATGCCTATTTAAGCAGTGGGACCTGGTCTCTATTGGGTATGGAGCTGCCGGAACCATTAATCAGTGAACAGTCTTTGGCTGCTAATTTCACCAATGAGTGTGGTATAAATAAAACAATTCGCTTTCTGAAAAACATTTGTGGTCTGTGGCTTATCCAGGAAGCCAAAAAAGCCTGGGCCAAAGAGGGACTGGATTTAAGCTATGATGAGATTGAAGCCCGGGCAGCCCGGGCTGAGGACAAATTCCGTCTGGACCCCAATGCTGACCGGTTTTTAAATCCCGATAATATGGTTCAGGAAATAAAAGATTACTGCCGTGATTCCGGACAGCCCGTACCGGAGAATTATGGTGAGCTGGCCCGGGGAATCTATGAAAGTCTGGCCCAGAGCTACCGGGAGGTTATTGAAAAACTGGAGGATTTAGTGAATACAGACCTCAAGCAGCTCAATGTGGTGGGTGGTGGAGTACGGGATGAATTGTTATCGAAATTTACGGCCCGGACCACGGGCCGCAGAGTAGTTACCGGTCCGGTGGAGGCCACCGCTCTGGGGAATATAATGGTCCAGCTTATGGCCGGAGGAGAAATTTCAGATCTTCGGGAAGGCAGAGAGGTGATCCGCCGTTCATTTTCTCTGGAGGTATTTACTCCCGAAGATTAAAAAAACTTTAGAGGGCCGCTGTTCCTGGAGCAATTATTTTGACCACAAAATACAGCAAAATAAACTTTGCGCCCAGTTTTAGCATCGAATCCGGATTCTAGAGGAGGAGATTTATGTGAGTGAGGAAAGAAGGGCTATGATTAACAAAACTATACAGAAAAAAGGAGAAGTTAAAATAAAAGAACTGCAGGAGATGTTTCCCGAAATCTCGAGTATGACCATCCGCCGGGACCTGGATCAGCTGGAAGAAAAAGGAGAGATTGTCCGGGTCTGGGGTGGGGCCAAATCAATAGATTATATAACTGACTCCCGGGAAGAGGATTATCAGACCCGGGAGACAGAAAATGTGGAGGCTAAAATTAAGATTGCCCGTAAGGCGGTTAAGCTGCTGGAAGAGAGGCGTTCAATTTATCTGGATTCCGGTACCACCCTGATGTGTCTGGCGGAAATAATTCCGGACCATGATTATTCAATTTTAACCAGTGGGCCCAATATTGCCCTGGAACTGGTGGATAAAAATCAGCCTTCAATATCCATTCTCGGGGGTCAGCTGAATAAGAATAATATTTCCCTTTCCGGAGCTAACTCTTTAAAAGTACTGGATACAATAAATGTGGATATTGCATTTATGGCCACCTCTGGATTTTCTATGTCCGGTGGTTTTACCAGCGGCCATTATAATGAATGTGAGCTTAAAAGCCGGGTTATTGAAAAAGCCCGCCGGGTAATAATGCTCATGGATTTAAGTAAACTGGATAAAGATATGCCCTTTACCTTTGCCGAAATTGAGGATATAGATGTACTGGTTTCTGAAGATGATTTTCCACCTGAATTAAAGGAACAGATCACCTCAAAAGGGGTTAAAATCATATAGTTTTTCAGAAATTAAATAAAAAGCATGTTATTAACGGTAATCTTAATGACAGTATATATTGATATCATATGTTATAATATTTTTCAGGAGGTAATAACCCATGAAAACAAAAGCTGTTCGCCTGTACGGCAAAAAAGACCTCCGGCTGGAGGAGTTTGAGCTGCCGGAGATTAAGGATGACGAAATTTTGGCCCGGGTTGTATCAGATAGCATCTGTATGTCTTCCTATAAAGGGGCTGTTCAGGGACCGGACCATAAAAGGATACCGGACAATGTTGAAGAAAATCCGGTCCTGGTTGGTCATGAGTTCTGTGGAGAGCTGGTAAAAATAGGTGAAAAATGGAGTGACCGGTTTGAGGCCGGTCAGAAGTTTTCCATTCAGCCGGCCCTAAACTATAAAGGCAGTCTTGATGCTCCCGGTTATTCCTTTCAGTATATTGGAGGAGATGCCACCTATATTATTATCCCCTCTCAGGTTATGGAAATGGACTGTCTTCTGGACTATGAAGGAGAGGCCTTTTTCTATGGTTCACTGGCAGAGCCAATGTCCTGTATAATTGGGGCCTTTAATGCCTCCTACCATACGGTTCCGGGTTCCTATGAGCATAAAATGGGTATAGCTGATGAAAGTACCATGGCTATCCTGGCCGGTGCTGGTCCTATGGGGCTGGGAGCCATAGAATATGCGGTCAAAGTGGCCGGCCCCAGGCAGCTGGTAGTAACTGATATTGATGGAAACCGTCTGGAGCGGGCCCGAAAGGTTCTGCCCCCCGAAAAAGCCCGGGATTACGGAGTTAAGCTGGAATATATTAATCCCACCGAAGTGGAGGGCCCCATAACGGATTATCTTTTATCCCTGGTACCGGACAAATATGATGATGTATTTGTCTTTGCTCCGGTGGACACTCTGGTTGAGCAGGCTGATCAGATACTGGGCAAAGATGGCTGTTTAAACTTTTTTGCCGGTCCCACCGATCCCGATTTTTCAGCCCGGATGAATTTTTACGATGTTCATTACAGTGCCAAGCATGTGGTGGGTACAAGTGGAGGAAATTCTGAGGACATGAGGGAGGCCCTGAGCTTGATGGGCCGGGGTCAAATTGATCCGGCAGCCATGATAACCCATATCGGAGGGCTGAACTCGGTTGTGGAAACAACACTCAGGCTGCCCGAAATTCCGGGAGGGAAAAAACTGATCTACACCCATCTGGATCTTGAGCTGGTCGCCCTGGATAGGCTGGTCGAAAAAGAAGGAGAACTTTTCAGCCGGCTGGCAGAACTGGTTGCTGAAAATAATGGGGTCTGGTCAGTGGAGGCCGAAAAATATCTGCTGGAAAATGCACCCCGGATGGAATAACTTAAACAAGCTTTTTTATGGCTATTTTAAAAATAGCAAAAAAGACAAAAAAACAGGTGCTGATGGTTGTTTCGGGAGGCAGAAATCCAGCACCTGTCGTTTTTTGGTGCTACCTTATGGTTGTATTTAATGTTTTTCAGAGCTCAAATCAGTTCCCGCCTCTGGCTCAGTGAAATCTATTTAATCCAGCTTCCAGGCCCACTAATCCATCTGCTGTCCTCCGGTTACATTGATGGCCTGACCGGTCATGTAGCTGGACATATCACTGGCTAAAAAGAGCATCACATTGGCCACATCTTCATAGCTGCAGCCTTTTTTCATCGGTACTTTGTTGACATATAGCTCCCGAACTTCTTCTTCAGTGATACCCCGGTTTTCGGCATATTCTTTAAAGAGTTTGTTTTTCCAGAGTGGTGAATCCAAAAGATTACCCGGACAGATAGCATTGACCCGGATATTTTCTTCGGCCAGCTCCAGGGCCAGACTCTGCACAAGACCGATTCCCCCAAACTTGCTGGCAGCATAGGCCGAATTTTTGAAGGAGCCTTTTTTGCCGGATTTACTGTTAATCTGAATGATATTGCCCCGATCCTGTTTTTTCATCTGAGGTATAACCGCCTTACAGGAATTGAAAAACCCGCACAGATTTACATCGATCACTTTTTTCCAGTCCTGAGCTGAAAAGTCTTCTATAGATTCGGCAATTAATAGGGCGGCATTGGCCACCAACAGATCTATACTTCCGAACTCAGCCACCGTTTTTTGGGCCATTGTTCGGCACTGTTCATAATCTGTGATATCAGTTTCTATCACCAGTGACTGCTCAATTTCGGAGGCTGTTTCTTCGGCACCGGCCCGATCAATATCGGCCAGGACAACCTGGATTCCCTGCTGTCCCAGAGTCCGGGCCAGAGCTCTTCCCAGTCCCCGGGCTGCTCCGGTGACTATTGCGGTCTGCATGTTTAAATCAATCATCTGTGTCCTCCTTTTGGTGAGTTTATCAAGCTTTTCTATACTCACTTATTTTCTGAGATAAGTACTATTTACGAAAATATTATATTATTTTTTCTCAGGAATGTCAAAACAGCAGGAAAAAGACCGGTGTTTTAATATTAAGATATAATGTTAATTCTGGATCAAATATACAAGAAATTCATAAATGCAAAGAAAAATTATAATTCATATGATAAATAAAGCTGTTTATGATATAAAGGTAATATAAACAGAATAGAGGGAGGTAATAAAGAGATGGAGATTACCGATGAGATCTCTGATCTTGTTGAGGAAATGACCCTGGAGGAGAAGATTGAACTTTTGTCCGGGAGTGATTTCTGGCATACGGAAGGAATTGAGCGCCTGGATATTCCTTCCATCACCATGACCGATGGACCCCATGGGGTTCGGCTTAATGATGAAGAAGCTGACTCCCTGCTGGAATCTCTGCCGGCCACCAGTTTTCCCATCCTGGCCGCCGCTGCGGCCACCTGGAACCCGGATTTAATTGAGAAGGTGGGCCGGGCTATAGGAAGGGAAGCCCAGCACTATAATGTCGGGGTACTTTTGGCCCCGGGAGTTAATGGCAAACGGACACCTGTAGGAGGCAGAAATTTTGAATATTTTTCCGAGGACCCCTGTTTAACTGCCAGGATGGGTATAGCCTACATAAATGGGGTCCAGGCAGAAGGTGTGGGTACTTCAGTAAAGCACTTTGTGGCCAATGAACAGGAAACCAACCGCATGGTTGTCAGCAGTGAAGTTGATGAAAGGACACTGCGAGAAATTTATCTCTATCCCTTTGAAAAAATTGTAAAAGAGGCCCGGCCCTGGACGGTAATGTGTTCCTACAATAAAGTAAATGGGGTACCGATGTCCCATAATAATGATTTTTTAACCGGTATCCTGCGTGAAGAATGGGGTTTTGAGGGTCTGGTGGTTTCGGACTGGGGGGCGGTGGATGATAAACCCGCTTCCATCAGAGCCGGTCTGGATCTGGAGATGCCCGGCCCGGGCCTTCAGGATGAGTGGGTCAAAAAAGAGCTGGAGGAAGGGAAACTTAAAGAAAAAGATCTTGATAAATCTGTGGGCCGTGTACTCAGGATGATAAAAAACGCCGCCGCCAATTCACGCCGGGATTATAGCTGTGATTTTGAACAAAACCACCTTCTGGCCCGGCAGACGGCCGCAGAAGCGATGGTTCTTCTGGAAAATAAAGAAGATATTCTGCCCCTGAATCAGGAGATTGAGATTGCGGTGATTGGTGAGTTTGCAGAAAAGCCCCGCTATCAGGGAGGAGGGAGCTCCCATTTGACTCCCCGTAATTTAGAGACACCTCTGCAGGAGCTAAAAAAATATGCAGATTGTGAATTTGCACCCGGCTATAAAGAAGAGAAGACAGATGATAAACTGCTGCAGGAAGCCCGGGAGGCAGCTGCCGGAAGGGAGGCGGTAATATTCTTTACTGGAACTACTGAAGCCATGGAGAGTGAAGGTAAAGATCGTAATCATATAAACCTGCCCGGGGATCATGTTCAGCTGCTTCGGGAAATAGCAGAGGTAAATGAACAGGTGATTGTGGTCACCCATAGTGGTTCAGCACTTGATCTAAATGAACTGTTAGCCCATCTTAAAGGCCTGATTCATGCCTGGCTGCCGGGAGAGGCCGGTGCCGGAGCTCTGGCTGAAATAATATTTGGCAAAATAAATCCCTCCGGTAAACTCTCCGAAACATTTCCTCTCTGCCGTGAACATAACCCGGCCTATCTTCATTTTCCGGGTACAGTAGAAAAGGTGGAATACAGGGAAGGTATTTTTACCGGTTATCGATATTATGATGAAAAAAACATGGAGGTTCAGTATCCTTTTGGTTATGGACTATCCTATACCACTTTCTTTTATTCCGGACTCAGGCTTTCCACTCCTGAGATCAGCTCCGGAGAAAAGCTGACAGCCGAGGTTGACATCCAAAATACCGGTGACCGAAAGGGAAGTGAGGTAGTCCAGCTGTATGTTGGTTACAGCGGAAAGTCCGCGGTTCGCAGACCGCCCCGGGAGCTGAAAAACTTCACCCGGATAGAACTGGCTCCCGGAGAGGAAAAAACGGTCTCCATGGAGCTAACGGAGCGTGATTTTGCCTTTTATTCGGAAAAACTGGGCCGTTTTGCCGTTGAATCCGGTACCTATAAGATCATGATTGGTTCCTCCTCACGGGATATTCATCTTTCTGAGACTGTAGAGGTAAAATCAAAAGATGAGGTCCGGCCCGAACTTACTCCCGACCACAGTTTTCGCACTTTTCTGCAGGATGAAAGAACAGCCGAGAAAATGGAGCAGGCTCTGGAGATACTGAATATTGATCCTGAAAATCCCATGTTTGAAATGCTAAAAGGCATGCCCCTCAAAAAAGGCTATTTTACCTTCAGGGGACTGGGTCTTCCCCAAAAGGCAATCAATCAATTTTATGAACATCTGGGTTTTGAACCTCAGGATTTGAGCTGAAGGCAAAAAAAGGATAACCTGTTGATTGATACATTTAATCAGGAGATTTGTCCTCCCCTCCCTTTATGTGATATCTGAGTTACTTCTATATTGATTTTGCAAATGGTATAACCTCAGGTTATAAAACCAAAAATGATCGAAAGGATGAATTAAATGAAAAATAAAAAGGATTTAACCGCTCAGCTTCCCGATGGGCAGATGTTTTCTTTCTGGGAAGTAGAGCAGAAATTTGAACGGGAAATACATGTAGATAATCAGCATACCCGGGCTTCTGATGATAATGATGGCACTCCGGATCAACCCCTGAAAACGGTAAATGCGGCAGCTCAAAGGGCAGCCCCAGGGACCAGAATTTTGATACATCAGGGAACATATCGAGAAACAGTTCAGCCCGCCCGGGGTGGAAGTGGTCCTGAAAAAATGATTAGTTATGAATCATATCAGGATGAAGATGTAATTATCAAAGCTTCGGTAGAGGTTGAGAATTTCAAACCCAGTGTGGGCTGGCGGGCAGCTGGTTTTAGACAGGAGAAACCCGGAGGTTTAAAGATATGGGAAATTGAGCTGGATCCTGAAGATTTTAAAGGTTATAACCCTTTTTGTGCGGTGAATGTGCTGCATGACCGCAGATTTCTGGAATATGACAAAACAGATATGACTTCATATTTAAATAGAAGAGGTATGGTCTTTGTTGATGGGGAACCAATGCAGCAGGTTTCTGTCTATAATGAGCTTAGTGAAACAGATAATACTTACTGGGTGGAATCCAGTGGTCAAAAAGCACATATTCGTCTACCGGAAGATGCTGACCCCCATAATCATTGTATTGAAGTAACTAATCGAGAGCAGTGTTTTGCTCCTGAGGAACCATTTTTATCTTATATAAGGGTAAAAGGTTTGACTATGGCTCAGGCAGCAACCTGTGCTCCTGTACCTCAGCGTGGTGCACTTTCCTGCTATCGTGGCCATCACTGGATAATTGAAGATTGTACAATTGATTGGGCTAATGGCACGGGAATTGATTGTGGAAATGAATCCTGGCATCATGAATTTGATGAAGAACAGACAATTGGTCATACAATTATCCGGAATAATACTATTAAAGATGCTGGGGTCTGTGGTATTGCCGGCCTGTTTGTAGAAAATATGCTGGTTGAGGATAATCTGATTACAGGTACAGGCTGGCAGAGGATGGAGCTTTCCTGGGAGGCGGGAGGTATTAAGTTCCATAATTCAGTTAATTCTCTTTTCCGCCGCAATGTAATCAAGGAATGTCATGGGTGTGATGCCCTGTGGTTGGATGTGGGTAATGACAATAATCGGATTACATCAAATGTGTTTCTGGATGGTATCAATGCCAGAGAACACATATTTATTGAATGTACCAGAGATGCGGAAAATTTAATTGATAATAATATTATCTGGAATGTTGAAGGCCGATATGATGAAGATGAAGTTCCCGATGAACCGGGTTCTTCCGGCTGGTATAAAACAGGTGAACTTGATGTTAAAAATGGTTATGGAATCTATCTTGAAGGAACAGATAGACTGCGTATGGTCAATAATTTAATTGGGAAGTGCAAAAAGTCTGGATTTTTTGCCAAAGCAGTAGCTTTCCGCCTGCACCGGAAACGGGGTGGTACCTCCAGAGAAAATAAAATTTATAATAATTTATTTTATCAATGTGGAGAGGCAGCGATTATAATACCCAATCAGCATAATGAAATTGAAGGAAATGCATATGCAAAGATGCCTCCGGGTTATCTTCGGGTGATGTATCCTGAACCAGAAATGTGTCTGGATTTATCCACCTGGCAGGAGTTCTGTGATTTTGATCAGACAGGTTCTACCTGTGAGCTGGAAATAAATATTGATAGTGATCAATTGATACTGGAAATGGATCTAAAGGATGAATTACCACAGCTAAAAAGTGATCAAAAAGTATTAACAGACTATTTCGGCAAAAAAGCTCAAGAAACTAGAAATCCTGGCCCTTTTTCAGATTTAACAGATCAAAAGATTAAAATTAATATTGATCCCAGAAAAATATAGTTAAACCAGAGTGAAATATTAATTTAAACCTGCATACTGGTGCATACTGGTGGTTTAAATAAAATTAAACAAAAATCAGGAGGATTTTTAATGACTAAAAATATAGCAATACCTGAATCCGGTAAACCGTTTAAAAACAGGGCAACTTATTGTGTGGGTACTGGTAAGATGGGCCTGGCCCTGCAGGAAGAATATCAACAACATTTAGAGATGGTTCAGGAAAAAATAAATTTTAAATATATTAGAGGACATGGTCTTTTTTGTGATGATGTAGGTATCTATCGTGAAATTGAGGTAGATGATGAAACCCAGATAACATATAATTTCACTTATCTGGATAAAATTGTAGATTCATATTTAGAAAAAGATATTAAACCATTTTTGGAATTGGGTTTTATGCCTGAACAATTAAAAACAGGAGAGGAGACTATATTTTGGTGGCAGGGAAATGTAAGTCCCCCTTCCTCATATCAAAAATGGGCTGATTTAATAACAGCAGTTCTGGAGCATTTAACAAAAAGGTATGGTCGAAAGGAAGTAGTTACCTGGCCTATAGAAGTGTGGAATGAACCGAATATTGGTTTTTGGGCCGGCAGTATGGAAGAATATTTTAAGCTGTATGATTTTGCCGCAGAAGCCATTAAAAAAGTAGATTCTGATCTACAGGTCGGAGGTCCTTCTATCTGTGGTGTGGAAACAGAAAAGTGGCTGCGAGCATTTTTTGAACACTGTATTGAACATGATTCACCACTGGATTTTATAACCCGGCACTGTTATACAGCCAATAAACCAACCAGAAAAGGCCATTATACTTATCACAGTTTGCGAAAACCAACAGTGATGATTGAAGAATTAAAGGAAACCAGAGAGATCATGGATGATTATGAATTAACTGAAGGTATGCCTCTTCATATTACTGAATTTAATAGTTCCTATAGTCCTCAGTGTCCGGTTCATGATACAGCATTTCAGGCAGCATACATAGCCCGTATTCTCAGTGAAGCTGGTGAATATGCTGATTCCTATTCTTACTGGACGTTTAGTGATGTGTTTGAGGAACAGGATATTCCGCATTCAGTTTTTCATGGCGGATTTGGCTTAGTGGCCTGGAATTCAATTAAAAAACCAATATTCTATACTTTTGAATTTTTCTCCCGGGCTGGTGATGAGCTGCTTTATCGTGATGATCATCTATTAGTGACTAAAAAAGATGATAGTTATGTAATTATCGGCTGGAACTGGGATAATCCGGCTGAAGAAAAAACAGCAGAAGAAAAATCATATAAACTGGAGCTGCCGTCCTTAGGCCAGCAGGCGGTAATAGTTAAAAAAGAAGCAGGAAAAGATATAACAGATCCCCTGCAAACCTGGAGTAATCTGGGTAAACCAAGTTATTTGAATGAAAAAGAAAAACAATTATTGCAGGCTGCTGCTGAACCAAAACAGACTGACAGCAAACTAGAAGCCGAACAGGAAAGTTATGAGGTAAAGCTTAATATACCGCTAAATCAATTATGTATGCTGGAGATTTTACCGGTTGAGGACCAGACTGATCAACATCCAGGCTTTGATAAACAGGAATTTTATGGCCTGGAATAGTATTTTAAATCTTAAATTAGAAGGAGAAAATTAATATGAAAAAACAAAGAACCAATCCTTATCTTCCTTCCTGGGAGTATATTCCAGATGGGGAACCATATGTATTTAATGGTAGGGTTTATGTTTATGGTTCCCATGATAAATTCAGGGGACATGCTTTTTGTTTAAATGATTATGTTTGCTGGTCAGCACCTGTTGATGATCTGTCCGACTGGGAATATGAAGGGGTAATTTATGAGAAAACAGATGACCCACTCAATCCAGATGGGAGAATGTGCCTATATGCTCCTGATCTAACGGTGGGCCCGGATGGAAGATATTACATTTATTATGTACTGGATAAGGTGTCAGTTGTTTCAGTGGCTGTTGCTGACACACCAGCCGGGAAATATGAGTTTTACGGCTATGTTCATTATGAAGATGGTACCCGTTTAGGTGAAAAAGAGGGGGATCAACCTCAATTTGATCCTGGCTTGATTACAGAAGGTGAAAAAACATATTTGTATACCGGTTTTTGTGCAAAAGGTGATCATTCACGAGAGGGTGCTATGGCAACTGTACTGGATTCAGATATGTTGACTGTACTTGAAGAACCGGTAATTATAGCTCCCAGTGAACCATATAGTGAAGGCAGTGGTTTTGAAGGACATGAATTTTTTGAAGCACCCTCTATGCGGAAAAGAGGGGCTACATATTATCTGGTTTATTCCTCAATTGTGATGCATGAACTGTGTTATGCCACCAGCAAAGATCCAACAAAAGGTTTTGAATATCAGGGAGTTATTGTCAGCAATAATGATCTACATATTGATTCTTATAAACCGGCTGATAAACCAATGTATTATGGTGGTAATAACCATGGCAGTATTGTTGAAATTAATGATGACTGGTATATCTTCTATCACCGGCATACCCATGGAACCAGTTTCAGCCGCCAGGGATGTTTAGAAAAAATAAAATTTGATGAAAGTGGAAAAATTCCTCAGGTTGAGATGACCTCCTGTGGTTCAATTGATGAGCCTTTAGCAGGAGAAGGTGAATATCCTGCTTATTTAGCCTGTAATTTATTCTGTGATGAAGAGTCCAAATATACTGATCTCAGTGGAGCCTGGATGGGCAGTCAGTTTCCAAAAATTACTCAGGATGGTAAAGATGGAGATAAAGAAACCGGTTATATTGCCAATATGAAAGAATCTGCTACAGCTGGATTTAAATATTTTGACTGTCAGGATATAAAAAAAGTGAAAATTAAAGTACGGGGTTACTGTAATGGTAAATTTGAAGTTAAAACCTCATGGGATGGCCCGGTATTAGGTGAAATACCGGTCAAATTTTCAAATATCTGGCAGGAATATAAGGCAGACATAGCCATACCAGATGGAATACAATCATTATATTTTACCTATCAAGGTGAGGGCAGTGCCAGTCTGGCATCTTTTACTTTAGAATAATATTTTTTAGACAAAATAAATTATTAAACAGGTTTTTTAAGCTGGATTTTTAATGGTTGAAAAAATAAAAATATCTGAGTCTGCTAAATCCTTCAGCAGTAAAGCGACTTACTGTGCTGGCTCCGGAAAGATGGGCCTGGCTCTGCGGGAAGAATATCAACAGCATTTAGAGATGGCTCAGGAAAATATGGATATTTGCTCCTTCCCCATTAAAGGGAAGGAGCCCCATCTTCTCAGCAATAAAACTACAAAAAACATCCAGTTCCAAAATAAAAAACCCTGCATTTAATCCTGCAAACGACAACCATCTTCTCCTAATATTGATTTCCCATTGACTAATATTTCTATGTCTGATAAAATCAACATTGAAAATATCAATGTGATATTTTTTTATATAGGGTGGTAGAAAAGAACATAATTACGTTTATTCTTTACAAAAAAGTTAAAAAACATTTGTTTTTTGCTATTTTAAGTAAAAATATTATTAAAAATGTAAAACAAAGGAGGCTGACAGGAAATGGCAGAACCTATAATTATGCCCCGCCAGGGTCTGTCCGTGGAGAGCTGTATTCTTACGGAATGGAAAAAAGACGTTGGTGATGAGATCAAAAAGGGGGATGTAGTCTTCACTTTTGAGACCGATAAATCGACTTTTGAAAGGGAAGCAGAAACAGAAGGGATTCTGCTGGCCAGATTTTTTGAGGCCGGAGAGGAAGTGGAGGTCCTGACCAATGTAGGAGTTGTTGGCCGGGAAGGTGAAGATGTTAGTGATTTTAGGCCTGATGAACAGCAGGAAGAACCGGCAGCAAAAAAAGAGGAAACAGAAGCTGACGATACAGCTGAAAAAAAGGAGCACCCTGCCCAAAAGAAACCAGCTCCAAAAGAGAAACCGGCTGAAAAGAGGGTTACAGATTCTGGTCCGGAAATTTCCGAACAGCTGGAGGAGACTTCCGGGCAGCCGGAAGCACAGGCCGAAGAAATTTTTATTTCTCCCCGGGCCCAAAGAAGGGCTGAAAAACTGCAGGTTGATTACAAAATGGCCCGGCCCACCGGTCCCGAGAACAGAATTATCACCCGGGATATAGAGCAGCTGGCCGAAGAAGGTCCGGTATTCACCCCGGCGGCCAGAGAGATGTATGAGGACCGGGAAATTCAGCTGAGTCCCGGACAGATTAAGGGCACCGGACCGGGAGGAAAGGTGACCACCTCTGATCTGGAACACTTTATATCAGCCTCACCGGCAGTCGAACAGCAGCCAGAAAGAACAGAGAAGATTCCTTCAGAGCTGGAGTATGAGGATCTTGAACTTACCAATATCAGACAGAATATTGCGGACACCATGTACCGCTCTCTCCAGGAGAGTGCTCAGCTGACCCTGGATTCTTCATTTGATGCTTCGGAAATTCTGGCCTACCGGAACAAAGTAAAAGAAGGAGCCGAAGAATTGGGTCTGGAAGACATATCCTTAAACTCTTTAATATTATTTACCGTGGCCCGTACTCTGGATAACTTTGACCGGTTAAATGCTCATTTTGTGGACGATAAAATAAGACAGTTTAAAAATGTACATCTGGGTATGGCCGTGGATACAGAACGGGGACTGATGGCCCCCACCATTTTCCGGGCCAATTTAAAAACACTGAGCCAGATTAACCGGGAGGCAAAAAAGCGTTCTGAGGAATGCCGGAGTGGTTCGATCAGTCCCGATTACCTGAAAAATGCCAGCTTTACGGTTACCAATCTGGGAGCTTTAGGGATAGAATCCTTTACCCCGATCCTGAATCCACCACAGGTGGGAATTCTGGGGATCAATACGATTGAGCATAAAATCAAAAAGGAAGGCAGTAACGAACCGGAGACCTATCCGGCAATGGGACTTTCTTTAACCTTTGATCATCGTGCTCTGGATGGGGCCCCGGCGGCCCGCTTTCTGCAGCAGCTGAGCCGCAACCTGGAAAATTTTTCTCTTCTTTTGGCCCGGTAAAATGTTCCGGATAATTATTGGGTAATCAACGGGAGATTAACTGTATGTTCCTTTCCCGGTCGTGTTTTTTAAAAAACAGCAAAGGAATTTCGGCTATTTTTTACCTGGTAGTTCACTAAAAGCCGGGGAATGTACTTAAGACAGAGAAGACAGAGGGGAAAACTGAAACTGCTTTTTTGGTGCCGCAATATAAAAATGATATTTAATTAAGAAAGGGGGTATTCCGATAATATAAACACAGCATATTATCGGGAAGACTATGCAGTATGATTTAATTGTTCTGGGTGCCGGGCCGGCAGGTTATTTTGCCGCTGAAAGAGCGGGGAAGGCCGGACTGGAAACTCTGCTTATTGAAAAAGAATTTCTGGGAGGTGTCTGTTTAAATGTGGGCTGTATTCCCACCAAGACACTTCTCAATTCAGCAAAACTTTACGAAAAAACAAAAACTGGCTCAGAATATGGAGTTGAAGTTGGTGAAGTTAATTTTAATCACGGCCAGGTCCTGAAGAGAAAAGAAAAAGTGGTTAACAGACTGGTCCAGGGTGTAAAAGCAGGATTGAAGCGGGCGGGAGTGAATATTGTCGAAGAAGAGGGTTATATCCAGGGGACCAATGGAGGTCCCTTTCGCATTAAGGCCGGAGTCAATGAATATCGAGGTCAGAATTTGCTGATTGCCACCGGCTCTAAACCTGTGTTTCCCCCCATCTCCGGTCTTGAAAAAGCCCGGGCTGAGGGATTTGTGCTCACCAGCAGAGAGAGTCTGGATTTGAGTGAAGTTCCTGAATCCCTGGTTGTAATTGGAGGAGGTTATATTGGACTGGAGATGGCATCCTATTTTAATGCCGCCGGCAGCAGGGTAACAGTGGTAGAAATGCTGGACCATATCGGAGGTGAGATTGACCGGGATATAGGCCGGGTCCTGATGCAGAGCTGTCAGGATAAAGGTATTGAATTTAAACTGAATTCTCAGGTTGTAGAAATAGAGGATTCTAAAGTAGTTTTTGAAGAAGAATCCGGCCGCCACTCCCTCACTGCGGACAGAGCACTGCTTGCTGTAGGCCGCAGCCCGGTGATTTCAGGGTTTGGACTTGAGAATTTAAATTTAAACACAGAACAGGGATCTATCGAGGTTGATGAACGTGGTCAGACCTCTGTTCCCGGAGTATATGCGGCCGGTGATGTCAATGGACGCTCCCTTTTGGCTCATACAGCCTATCGGGAAGCCGATGTGTGTGTCAATAATATACTCAATAAGGATGATGTCATGCGCTATGAGGCTGTACCTTCTGTGATCTATACCTCGCCCGAGGTAGCAGCTGCCGGCCTAACCACCCGCCAGGCTCAGAAGCGGGGTTTTGATTATAGGGAAGTAGAACTACCCCTGGCCTACAGTGGCCGCTATGTGGCGGAGAATAAAGACCTGAATGGCAAAGCAAAACTGCTTATTGAAAATGAATACAACCGTTTAATAGGTGTCCATTTAATAGGCAGCTATGTTTCCGAAATTATCTATGGAGCCGGAATGATGATTGACCGTGAACTGCGAGTTGAGGATATCAAAGAGGTGATTTTTCCCCACCCCACAGTTTCTGAAATCATAAGGGAATGTGTCTTTCAGTTTTAAAAAGCCGCCCGATCAAAGAGTCCCTGAATATATTCTGACAGGGGAGTTGAAAGTTAGAGAGGGCAGCTTGAAGAGAATAAAGAAATTGGCCGTCATCAACAGAACAGGAATTGTTAGGTTAATATGATTTTAGAGTTAATATGATTTAAAAAAGAACAAAATAATAAACTGCTATTTTAGAAAGGAGATTAAAACATGCCTGAAGAACAATTTATTGATCCCGGTGAAGTTCGTCAGCCGGATAAAATTGATTTTGAGGAGATACCGCTAAATCAGTATCAAAAAAGTGCTGCCGAAGAGCAGAAAAATTATACCCGGGAAGAACTGCTGCGAATCTATCGGGATATGAAGTATATTAGAGAATTTGAAACCATGATCAGCAGGCTTAAAAATGAAGGGTCATACCAGGGGGTTAAACATGATTACCTGGGACCGGCTCACCTCTATCTGGGACAGGAGGCAGCAGCTGTTGGTCAGGCCTTTGTGCTGGGCAACTCTGATTTTATACTTGGTTCCCACCGCAGCCATGGCGAAATTATTGCCAAAGGGCTTTCCGCTATTGAGCAGTATTCTGCTGAAGAACTGGAAGAGATCATGCAGGATTATGCCGGAGGCCGGCTTTATGAGATAGTAAAGAACAATCTGGATGCTGACAGTGATATAAAAGACCGGGCTGTTAACTTTTTATTTTATGGCCTGACAGCTGAACTGCTGGCCAAAGAGACCGGTTTTAACAGGGGGCTGGGTGGTTCCATGCACGCCTTTTTTACCCCTTTTGGTATTTATCCCAATAATGCAATTGTGGGCGGATCGGCCCCCATTGCCGCGGGCTGTGCTCTGTTTAAAAAAGTAAGGCAAAAAGAGGGTATTGTTATTGCCAATATCGGAGACGGCTCTCTGGGCTGTGGACCGGTCTGGGAGGCAATTAATTTTTCAGCCATGAGCCAGTATGATGAACTGTGGGCTGAAGACTACCAGGGAGGTCTACCCATCCTGTTTAATTTCCTGAATAATCAGTATGGTATGGGCGGTCAGACCGCAGGAGAAACCATGGCCTTTGATAAACTGGCCCGTTTTGGAGCCGGGGTTAACTCCAGGCAGCTGCATGCCGAAAGAGTTGATGGTTATAATCCACTGGCTGTAATTGATGCCGTACAGCGCAAAAAAAAGATTATCACCGAAAACCGAGGACCGGTTCTGCTGGATACACTGACCTACCGGTTAACCGGCCATTCTCCTTCGGATTCCAACACCTATCGGACTGAAGAAGAGATTGAAGCCTGGGAACAGGTGGACAGTATTCAAACCTATAAAGAAGAACTGCTAAAAAATGAAATTACTGACAGCAGTGAGATAAAAGAAATTGATGAAGAAATTCAGCACCGCTTAACCGAAATCTGCAGGATTTCGGCTGATGATGAAATTTCACCTTATCTTGAAGACCCGGAAGAGATAGGCCGGCTTATGTTTTCGGATAAAAAAGAAGAAATCCGGGGTACCGGGAAGCCGGATGTTTTAATTCCTAAAGAAGAAAATTCCCGGGTTAAAAGACTGGCCAACCGGGAAAGAAGTGCCTTTAAGGAGGGCCAGAAAGTTTCCTCACTAAAACAGTATTCGATCCGGGATGCACTTTTTGAAGCCATAATCAATAAGTGTTATGAAGATCCGTCTCTGACCATATATGGTGAGGACAACCGGGACTGGGGTGGTGCTTTTGCAGTTTATAATGGGCTGACCGAATCTCTGCCCTATCACCGCTTTTTTAATGCCCCTATTTCGGAGGCTGCTATCTGTGGTTCGGCTGTTGGCTATGCCCTGAGTGGAGGTCGCCCTCTGGTGGAGCTGATGTATGCGGATTTTATCGGCCGGGCCGGGGATGAAATCTTTAACCAGATGGCAAAATGGCAGTCGATGAGTGCCGGGCAGCTGGATATGCCTCTGGTTCTGCGGGTCTCAATTGGTAATAAATATGGAGCCCAGCACTCCCAGGACTGGACTTCACTGGTATCCCATATACCGGGGTTAAAAGTTGTGTTCCCGGTTACTCCTTATGATACCAAAGGACTGATGACCAGTGCTCTTAATGGCACCGATCCGGTTATCTTTTTTGAAAAACAGAAATTATACGGAAAGGGAGAAGAGTTCAGAACTGAAAAGGGGGTCCCGGAAGAAGATTATGAAATTCCCCTGGGTGAACCGGATATAAAAAGGAAGGGTGAGGATTTGACCGTACTCTCCCTGGGAGCTACTCTGTACAGGGTAATTGAAGCAGCCGAAATTCTGGCTGAAGAGCATAATATTTCCACCGAGGTTATTGATGCCCGTTCGGTGGTACCCTTTAACTATGAGAAAGTTGTGGCTTCTGTCCAAAAGACTGGCCGGATCATAGTAACCGGAGATGCCTGTGAACGAGGCTCCCATCTCAACGATTTTGCTCAAAAAATCAGTGAGCTGGCTTTTAATTATCTGGATGGGCCGCCGGTGGTAGTTGGATCCCGAAACTGGATTACCCCGGCCACAGAACTGGAAGAGGCCTTTTTCCCTCAGCCGGAGTGGATAGTTGATGCCGTTCACCAGAAAATACTGCCTCTAAAAGGACATAAATCAGAGCATAATTTCTCTTCCAAAGAAAAAATGAAAAGAGATAAGAAAGGAATATAAGCCCGTCTTTTCTGCAGAGAAGAATTTTACCGCTGAAAAAAGGAGCTGACCCGCCGTGAATAAAAAAGAAGAACTTGAAAAGAAACTGCAGGGTTCGAATACCGAAACCAGACTGGAAGCATTACAAGAATTATCTGATCTGATCAAAAAAGAAGAGCTCTCCCGGCCCAGGGTTCGTAAAAATCAGGTCAACAATCATATTCACACCACCTTTTCTTTTTCCCCATATTCACCCACCGGGGCAGTATGGAGAGCTTTTCAGGCTGGACTGGCCACCGCCGGAATTATGGATCATGATTCTATCAGTGGGGCCCCGGAATTTATCAGGGCGGGTAAAATACTTGACTTTCCAGTTACCATTGGGCTGGAATGCCGGGTGGATTTTTCGGATACTTCTCTGGCCGGACACCGGTTGAATCATCCGGATCAGAAATCAACTGCCTACATGGCACTACATGGGGTACCCCATCATAAAATAGAAACAGTCCAGGAGTTTTTCACTCCCTATCGTCGGGCAAGAAAAGAGCGCAGCGGCCGGATGACAGAAAGGCTTAATGATTATTTTGGGGAATATGATGTAGACCTGGATTTTGAAAAAGATATCCTGCCCCTATCCGAGTATGAAAACGGAGGTACTGTTACAGAAAGACATCTGCTGTATGCGGTCTCGGAAAGGCTCATTGAATCTCTGGGCAAAGGGGAGGGGCTTTTGTCTGAACTGGAGGATAAATTTGGCCATCTTTTGAGCCCTCAGCTCAGATCATATCTTGAAGATGAAAAAAACCCCTATTATAAATATGATCTGCTGGGACTGTTAAAAAAAGACACCTCTTATTTTTATATTCCGGCCCAAAAGGAATGTCCTCCCGTGAAGTCCGTAATTGAACTGTCCGAAACAGCGGGAGCCATACCTTCCTATGCCTATCTGGGGGATATTGAAAAATCGGTGACCGGTGATAAAAAGAAACAGAAGTTTGAGGATGATTATCTGCCCCAGCTGCTGGATGTACTTCTGGAACTGGGCTTTAAGGCCGTAGCCTATATGCCCACCAGAAATACCAAACAGCAGTTAACCAGGCTTAAAAAACTGTGTGTAAAGCGGGATTTATTTCAGATAAGTGGTGAGGATATAAACTCACCCCGCCAGTCTTTTGTCTGTGATAAGCTGGAAGATGAAGAATTCAGCAATTTGATTGACTCCACCTGGGCTTTAATCGGCCATGAAAAAATGGCCTCCCGCAGTATAGAAAATGGTATGTTTGCACCCCGGACTGTAAAGAGATATCCGGACCTGGAAAAAAGAATTCAGATTTACAGTGAACTGGGCAGTATGGGCTGGGACTACTGAGTCCAGGTATACCGAACAGTGAGGTGAATTTTATATGAAAGTCAGGGTCCATATCTCCAGATCATATAATCCATTTTATAATCTTGCCCGTGAACAACAGCTTTTTTCCGAACTGGCCGAAGATAGAGTACTGCTTTATCTCTGGCAGAACAAATCTTCCGTAGTTGTGGGGCACAATCAAAACCCCTGGCTGGAAACCAGACCTCAGCTGCTGAAAAAAGAGGGGGCTGATCTGGTGCGCCGACCTTCGGGAGGAGGTGCGGTCTATCATGATTCCGGCAACCTTAATTTTTCTTTTTTGAGTCCGGATAAATATTATGATGAACAGCAGCAGTTTGAACTGCTGCAGAGCGCACTGCGGAGGGCCGGTATTAAATCAAAAATTGCGGAGGGTAATGGTCTGTTTATTGGCGGGAGAAAATTTTCCGGGAGTGCTTTTTATCATGGGTCCAACAGGTCCTATCAGCACGGGACTCTACTTTTGAACAGCAGGCTGGAATCACTTCACCGATTTCTAAAACCGGCCCTGAGTTCCCCAGAGATTGGTCCCAAAAGAGGTGTAAGCTCCAATCCTTCTCCGGTTATCAATCTCTGTGAAATCAATCCCGGGCTCACTGTTTCCGGTGTTTACCGGCTGCTTATTGAACAGGCAAAACAGAGCTACAATAAACCAGTGGAGATAATATATGAAAACCCGGAGCAGATCCCCGCCCTAAAGACCCTTAAAGATAAATACTGTTCTCCAGACTGGGTGCTGGGTAAAACCCCTCTTTTCTCAGTGAAGATAAACTGTTATCATCAAAATAAGCTGCTGCCAATTACAGCCCACATCGAGGGCGGCCGGGTGAGCTCACTTGAGCTGCAGGCCAGGGGTCCAGCTGCAGAAAGCTGCAAAAAAACACTGGATTTACTGCAGGATGAAGTCAAAGGTTATTATTTTAATAAAGAAAAATTATGTCAGGCAGCTCAAAACCGGCTTTCTGTGGTGTGATCGGCCTTTGTTCATAGAGAATTATAATTAGGTTATCAGCAATTAAGATAAAATATTTAGCTGTGAGCCGGCCGGGTGACTGGTACTGTGCGGTATCTGGAAAAAGATCTGTTACAATCCCGGGCAAAATTTTTTGCTAAAAAGACAGAAATTTATTATAATGTTGCCAGAAGGTGAGGCCTATGTTTTTGGCGGTAGTGATTATTGGTTATCTTCTGGGGGCAGTACCCTCTGCTTTAATAATCGGCCGGGGGTATGGTATTCCCGATATCCGGGATTTTGGAAGCCATAATATGGGTACCATGAATGTATACCGTACTGCCGGAGGGCGGGCGGCCCTGCTAACTCTGGCCGCTGATGTGGGGAAAGGTCTGATGGCCTGCCTGGTGGCCCGGTGGCTGAGTGCTGAAGCTGTATATGTCTACTGGGCGGCCGGAGCCGCGGTTCTGGGGCATATGTTTCCGATTTATGTCGGTTTCCGGGGAGGAAAAAGTATAGCCGTCTATTCGGGGACAATTTTGTTTATAGAACCCGGTCTGTTGTTTCCGATTTTTGTTAGCTGGCTGTTATGCTATTTTCTGACCAGAAAGACCTCACTGAGCTCCATTATTGGTTTTGGACTCCTTCCTCCGGCCGCAGTTTTTGCTCTGGGGATGGGCTGGGGGGCTCTATTTTACTTCACTCTGGGGGCCGGGATCCTGATTATAGGCAAACACACAGCGGTCCTGATGACCAGAACCAAATAAAAACCTGTATTTTCCTTTCCCGAATGAAGCAGCAGTAAACTATATCAATATTTTAACAAAACGGAAATGAAGATGAGCTTCTTTTTCTAACTTTCGGAGCTGAAAAAATCTCACTGCCGGCAGGGTGGTTACCCATCTACCATCTAAAAAAGAAGTACTGTGTATTGCCGGGTGGACAGAACTTTCCAATGATCGTTCACATCGAAAACTGAACGGCCAATCAGCATAATTCTGCAGCCAGAACTTCCTTTATTTTATTAATCAGGTTCAAACTGCCGCTTTGAATTTGCAGCATTAAATTAAAAATAACATAATTCTACGAGGTGATGACTTATGGATAATAGAAGATTGCGAACAAGGTGGATTACTCGAACTGCTATTCTTCTGGCCCTGGCTCTGGTTTTTCAGCTGGGTGCTTTTCCCCAGCCGGTTACCGGTCCGATTATTAATATGGTCCTTTTTCTGGCGGCAATGATTGTGGGAATCAGCAGTGGAGTGATTATTGGTATTTTGACTCCGTTAACCGCTTTTGTGACCGGTATCCTGCCCCCTCCCCTGGGCCCCATGATTCCGTTTATTGCCGGTGGTAATGCCCTGCTGGTTATTGTTTTTGGTCTGCTGAAAAACAAAAACAAATATCTGGGTATTGGGGCCGGAGCTGTGGTAAAATTTCTGCTCCTGGCAGCTGCAGTTCGGCTGTTTATTGATGTTCCTGAAAATATTGCCCGGATGATGTCTCTGCCCCAGCTTTTGACAGCCCTGGGTGGAGGTGTGGTCTTTTTGATTGTTTATAAAGCACTGCAGGTGACTGATGTAGTTGATCTTGAAACCTAAATAAAGGTTAAAATTGATAATTCTTTCGGATTTAGGGCAAATTTTTTCTATCAGGTGTTGCATAATGAAATTATTTATGATATATTAATGTTTGCTGTAAAAATTTTTTGTGGGATTCAGTTTATGAGTAGAGTAATCAGATTATCAGCAGAGAAAAAAGCAGTATCCTGAAGTTACAGCTGTGAAATTATTTGTGAGATTACTTAAGGTGAAATTTATTTCAGGATTTTTGGACTTTCATTTTTTTTAGGATTTTATGGACTTTTGAGACTTATTTTAAGGCTTTAATTTGAGGCTATAATATAAATAATTACACGTAGTGCAGCTGATTATTCGGACTGCATTTTTTTTGTATGCTGCAGAACGGGCAATATTTTGCTGGCTGGAGGATGTCTTATTTTGATTTTTATATCAAAAAAGTGGAGGGTAAAACTACATGGTGAAAAAAAGAAAACGGTATAATTTTTCCAGGATCGAGGATGCTGTAGACCTGCCGCATTTACTGGCCACCCAGAAGGATTCCTTTCAGTGGTTTCTGGAATCAGGTCTTAAGGGGGCCTTTGAGGAAGTCTCCCCAATTACAGATTTTTCCGAAAATCTGGTGCTTGAACTGCTGGACTACCACCTGGAAGATCCTGAACTGACACCTGAAGAGTGCCGGTTAAGTGATAACACTTATTCGGGCAGGCTGCAGATCAAAGCCCGTTTAATTAATGAAGATACTGGTGAGATTAAAGAACAGGAAGTGTTTATTGGAGATTTTCCCCTGATGACTGACAAAGCAACCTTTATTATTAATGGAGCCGAAAGAGTTATTGTCAATCAGCTGACCCGGTCTTCTGGAGTCTACTTTGATGATGAGCGCACCAAAGATGGACGGCGGCTGATTGAAGGGAAGATAATTCCCAATAGGGGGACCTGGATTGAATTTGAATATGATAAAAAACGCATAATAGCGGTAAGAGTTGATCGAAACCGAAAAATGCCTTCCACAGTTTTATTCCGTGCTCTGGGCTACAGCAGTGATGCTGAGCTGCTGGAGCTGTTTGATGGTCATGAAGTTATGCAGGATACAATTGAGCGGGATAATACGGAAAGCAAAGAAGAGGCCCTGATTGAGCTGTATAAAAGGCTGCGTCCCGGTGAACCACCAACGGTGGAGAATGCCGAGGAGCTTATTGAATCTCTGTTTTTTGATGATGACCGTTATGATTTAGCTGAAGTTGGCCGGTATAAGATCAACCAGAAGTTAAAGCGGGATGTTGATCCCCATAAAAAACATCTGGAAAGAGAAGACATCATAGAAACTGTCAGATATATGCTGAACTTAGTTGATGAAAAACCAGAGGCCCGGATAGATGATATTGATCATTTGAGCAACCGAAGACTGAAAACCATTGGAGAACTGCTGCAGAACCAGTTTAAGATCGGACTGTCCCGGATGGAGCGGGTCATTAAGGAAAGAATGACCACCAATAAGATGGATGCCTCCACCCCCCGGGCTCTGATGAACACCAAACCGGTTATTTCTGTGGTTCAGAAATTCTTTAACAGCAGTCAGCTTTCTCAGTTTATGGACCAGACCAATCCCCTGGCCGAACTGACCCACAAGCGCCGTTTAAGTGCTCTGGGGCCGGGTGGTCTCAGCCGGGAGCGGGCCGGATTTGATGTCCGGGATGTGCATCATACTCATTATGGCCGGATTTGTCCCATTGAAACCCCGGAAGGACCGAATATCGGTCTGATCTGCTCTATGAGCACCTATGCTTCAACAAATCCCTATGGGTTTATCATGACTCCCTACCGGGTGGTTGAGGATGGTCAGGTTCAGGATGAAATTGTACATCTGACCGCCGATGATGAGGATGAGAATGTTGTGGCTCAGGCCAACTCCCCCCTTGATGAAGATGACTATTTTACCAGAGACCATGTGGTGGGCCGTTATCAGGGGGATATACAGGAATTTCATCCTGAGGAAGTAGACTATATGGATGTATCTCCCAAACAGCTGGTCGGAGTTTCCACAGCTTTGATCCCCTTTCTGGAAAATGATGATGCCAACCGGGCTCTGATGGGGGCCAACATGCAGCGCCAGGCGGTACCTCTGATGAAAACCGATGCCCCGCTGGTGGCCACCGGACTGGAAGAAAAAGCGGCCAAGGATTCGGGAGCAGTAATGGTGGCCCGTAATTCGGGTAAAGTAAAAAAAGTGACTTCCCGGAAAGTGGTTGTTGAAAATGATGAGGGAGAGATTGATACTTATAAATTAATGAAATTTAAGAGATCCAATCAGGGCAGCTGTATGAATCATGTTCCTATTGTCCGCAAGGATGAACGTATTGAAGAGGGTGAGATTATTGCCGATGGACCGGCCACAGATCAGGGAGAACTGTCCCTGGGCAAAAATGTTCGGGTGGCCTTCCTGCCCTGGGAAGGATATAATTATGAAGATGCTATTTTAATAAGTGAAAACCTGGTTAAAGATGATGTGTTTACCTCGGTTCATATTGAGGAATATGAGGCTAAGGCCCAGGATACAAAACTGGGTCCGGAAGAAATTACCCGGGAGATCCCCAATGTTGGTGAAGAGGCCCTTAAGGATCTTGATGATCGCGGTATAGTCCGGGTGGGTGCCGAAGTCCAGGAGGGTGATATCCTGGTGGGTAAGGTAACCCCCAAAGGTGAGACCGAACTTTCAGCTGAAGAACGTCTGCTGCGAGCAATTTTTGGGGAAAAAGCCAAAGATGTGCGCAATAGTTCTTTAAAACTTCCGCATGGAGAGGAAGGTATTGTGGTTGATGTTAAATCATTTACCTCTGAAGAAAGTGATCTTAAACCTGGTGTAAACCGCTTAATTAAAGTTTATGTGGCCACCAAAAGAAAAATTGAGGTGGGTGATAAACTGGCCGGCCGGCATGGTAATAAAGGAGTAATCTCCCGGATACTTCCGGAAGAGGATATGCCCTTTTTACCCAATGGAGAACCGGTGGATATTGTTTTAAATCCTCTGGGTGTACCCTCCCGAATGAATATTGGCCAGGTGCTGGAAACTCATCTGGGCCGGGCGGCAATGGCTCTCGGTTTAAGAATGGAATCACCGGTTTTTGATGGAGCTCTGGAGGAGGACATAGAAGAGCTTCTGGAACAGGCCGGATTTGCCACTGACGGTAAAACCGAGCTTTATGATGGACGGACCGGGAAAAAGTTTGACCAGCGGATTACGGTGGGCTATATGTATATCATGAAATTACACCATCTGGTTGATGATAAGATACATGCCCGTTCTACCGGTCCTTATTCTCTGGTTACCCAGCAGCCGCTGGGTGGTAAAGCTCAGTTTGGTGGACAGCGTTTTGGAGAAATGGAGGTCTGGGCCCTGGAAGCATATGGGGCAGCTTATACCTTACAGGAGATGCTGACCGTCAAATCAGATGATGTAGAGGGTCGAGTTGATGCCTATCAGGCTATAGTTAAAGGTGAAAATATACCGGAACCCAATGTTCCTGAATCATTTAAGGTACTGATTCGGGAGATGCAGAGTATTGGGCTTGATGCCCGGGTGTTTACCGAGGATGAAGAAGAAATAAAGGTAGCCCATGAATCGGGTGACACAGAAAGTCAGGCTGTAAAAAAACTGGGCCTTACCGACCGTGGTTAAGATTGAGTTAAGCTTCTTATAATTTTTTAATCTTAGATAAAAAGGGGGGCCGTTTCCTTTCGGGAAACGGCCCCCCTTTTTTGATATCATTTTTATGGTTAGATTTTATGCTGGAGCTAAATACGTTTAGAGAAACTTTGAAACATAGGGTGAGGACTCACCTTCTCTGAGGAAGTGTCCGGAAGGACCTTCTCCCAGGAATTCTTCAAACCAGGATTCATGTTCTATTTCTTCATGGAGTATGGAAAGTGCCAGATCATAAGTTCTGTGGTCTTTACCGGCGGTCATATTGCAGATTTCTGTATAACCACGAACCGCACATCTTTCCGCATTAAGCAGTACCTTGATAATTTCTTTAGTATTTTCGGGATCATCGGGTAGTTTGGCCGGAGGACAGGCGGAAATATCATGAAATTCTTTCATGTCATTGGGGATTTTACCACCCAGTTCATAAATTCGGGGCAGCAGGGCTTCAAAGTGATTGCGGTCCTCAATACGGGCCTGTTCGGCGATAGGTTTTACTCCCTCTCCATCAAGACCGGTTAAATTCATTCTCAGTGAAGTATAATAGTAATAGGTAGTTAATTCTGCCGAAGCATTATTAACCAGTTTTTCCAGCAGCTTATCAACATCTACACCACTTTTTTCTACAAGTTCTCTTGAAACTTTTGCCATAATAAATAACCTCCCTGTTTTATATTTTTATTGTACATCGTTACTATTACTATTTCTAGAAAAGTATTAATATTCCTGCCCAAATGAAAAAATACAGAAAAAAATACAGTAAGTACAGTTGGAAAAAAATTTGAGAGATGTTATAATTTATTTGTACTGTGTGTACATACATAATTTAAAAGGAGGACTCTATATGGAATTAAATGAGGCCCTGGAAAAAAGAAGATCCTACCGGGCCCTAAAAGAGTTTGAGCTTACCGAGGATATAATCTCCGGACTGGCTGAAGCCGCTTCACTGGCCCCATCCTGTTATAATAATCAGCCCTGGAGATTTGTTTTTATTTATGAAAAAGACAAACTTAAGGAGTTTCATACCGCCCTCTCCGGGGGCAACAGCTGGGCTCAGAACTGCCCTTTACTGATAGCGGTATTTGCTAAAACAGAAGATGATTGTGTTTCCGGTGAACGGGAGTATTATCTGTTTGATACCGGACTGGCTGTAGAAAATCTGCTGCTTAAAGCCGTGGATCTGGGACTGGTAGCCCATGCTATGGCGGGTTATGATGAAGACAGGGCCCGGGAAATACTCAACATTTCTGAAGAAAATAGGCTGATTACTGTTATTGGAGTGGGCCAACAGGCCACCGACACAAAAAAAGCACAGCAGGAACAAAAAAGACCGGAGCGTTTGCCCCGTGAAGAATTTGTATTTCACAATGAGTTAAAAGATAAGGAGGATTAAAAGTGAAAGAAGAATACACCCGTGAGATTCCTTTTGGTGATCTGGGAATAATAGCTTTAAAGAGCAGTGATAAGCTGGGAGAAAATCTGGATCAATGTCTGGTGACCAAAAGAAAAAAGATGTCGGCCCGGAAGGATAATGGTATAAGAAAAGCTCAGGATTCCTATCTAATCGAATTTAAAAACCCTCGTTTTGCCAATGGAGAGGCAAAGCTTACTCTGCAGGAAACGGTTAGAGGTAAGGATGTTTATATAATTGCCGATATCGGTAATCACGGCTGCAGTTATGAGATGTTTGGCCAGGAGACTCCAATGGGGCCGGATGAACATTATCAGGATATCAAACGCGCAATTTCAGCTATCAAGGGGAATGCCCGCCGGATCTCGGTGATTATGCCTATGCTCTATGCCAGCCGGCAGCATAAGCGAAAGGGCCGGGAATCTCTGGACTGTGCTATGGCCCTAAAGGAGCTGAACACCCTGGGGGTGGAGAACATAATCACCTTTGATGCCCATGACTCCCGGGTGGAAAATGCGGTTCCTTTTTCTTTTGAAAATCTATATCCCACCTATGAGATAATTGAAAAACTTCTGGAGGTGGAGTCCGGGCTGGAGCCTGATGAGGATAATATGCTGGTTATCAGTCCCGATACGGGGGCGATGGACCGGGCTCTTTATTATGCAGAGGCTCTAAAACTGGATGTTGGTCTGTTTTACAAGAGAAGAGACCAAACCACAATCATTGATGGGCGCAATCCGATAGTAAAACACGAATATATGGGGGGAGAGCTGGCCGGGAAGGATGTCCTAATTGTGGATGATATGATCTCTTCCGGTGAGTCTATTATGGAGCTGGCCGAGGAGTTAAAAAAGAGAGAGGTCCGGAACATCTATGTGGCCGTCACATTTGCTCTGTTTACCGAGGGGATCAAAAAAGTGGGTGATTTTCATGAACGGGGTTTGATTGACAATATACTGGCCACCAATCTGACCTATATTCCCCCGGAAGTAGAGGAAAAAGACTGGTTTACACCGGTCGATATGTCCGACTTTATGGCCACTCTAATCAATCGTCTTAATTTTGATCGCCCGATCAGCCCTATGTTTGATGCCACCGAAAAGATTGGTCAATTAATGGAAGAGAGGTTTGACGGTTAGTATATTAGTATATATACACCAGCATGTTTGCTCTAACAAAAAACTCCCGGGTTCAGGACCCGGGAGCTGTTTTTCAGATTATGGTTTTTGCTTTTTTTCTAAGCACAATTTTAAGCCAGCCTTACTTTAAAAGCAGGGCTGGAAAGAAAGCGATATTTTTGAGCATCGGATTTTTGTAATTTTTGTTATCCGGTTTTTTCCTGCTGTTCCGTATTGGCTCCGGAAGAGCTTTCTTTTTGTCCCAGCTGCTCAATAAGCAGGGGAATTATCTCAAAAAGATCTCCCACCAGGCCATAGGTGGCATGCTGGAAAATAGGGGCCTGGGGATCACTGTTAATGGCAATGATAATATCGGAATTTTCCATTCCTACCAGATGCTGAACAGCTCCGGAAATACCACAGGCAATATATACCCGGGGACTGACCGTGGTTCCCGTCTGACCCACCTGATGGTCTTCAGAAATCCAGCCCTTATCTACGGCGGCCCGGGATGCGCCCACCGCACCTCCCAGGACTTCGGCGAGCTCCCTGATCAGTGAAAAATCCTCCTCTGAACCAACACCCCGACCTCCGGAAACAATAATTTCAGCTTCACCGAGGTTTACTTCACTTTTTTGTTCCTTCTGTGAGTCCAATAGGGTGGTGTGGACTTTAAGATGGGAAAAATCGGGTTCAAAGTCAATAATTTCTCCCCGGGCATCTTCCCGTGGTGCGGCTCTTTCCATAACACCCGGCCGAACTGTAGCCATCTGTGGCCGGTGATTTTCACACACAATGGTGGCCATGATATTACCACTGAAAGCCGGTCGGACCTGCAGCAAATTTTGCTTATCTTTGTCAATCTTGAGGCTCGTGCAGTCAGCGGTAAGTCCGGTCTTCAGCCGGGCAGAAGTCCGCGGGCCTAAAGAGCGGCCGATGGTGGTTGCCCCCAAAAGAATTATGGAAGGTTTGTGGCTCTGAATTAGCTGAGTAAAACTTTCAGTATAATATTCGTCATTATATCTTTCCAGCCGGGAATGGTCAACGGTATAAACTGTGTCCACTCCATAATCGATTAATTTTTCAGCTTTATCCTCAACACCACAGCCCAGCAGGGCCACACATAGTTTTTCCTCCAGACTGTCGGCCAGTTTTCTTCCTTCCCCGATCAGCTCATAAACCACGGGAGCAAGTTCACCTTCGGTTAATTCTCCATATACCCACACATTTTCATAACTGCTAAGATCTTTATTTTCTGCAGAGGTTTTATGGAGAGTGATGGCTTCCACAGGACAGACATCAACACAGGCTCCACAGTAAGTACATCTTTCATTTACTTCTGCCCGTCCCTCCTTCATTTCCAGAGCTCCGAAAGGACAGACCGGTATACATTTTTTACATCCGGTACATTTATCCGAGATTTCTAAATTCATTATTGGGCCTCCCTTTTACAGTATCTGGCGGTCATTTAATTCCTTTATTAGCTGTTCAACCTGATTTTCCGGCTCACCCTCATATATTTCACCTTCTGCCTGTAGATCCGGTGTATCGACCTTAACCACCTGGGTGGGTGAACCATCCAAACCGATAAATTCTTTCTGGATGGTGATATCATCTATTCCCCAGACCGGAATTTCTGTTTTCCGGGATCGCAGTATGCCCCGGATTGAGGGCAGACGGGGTTCATTTATTTCCATAAGGGTGGTGATAACTCCGGGCAGCTCCATCTTTATTACATCATAACCGGTTTCAGTTTCTCGTTTAACGGTCAGCTGGTGTTCATTGGCCTCCATAATTTCTTTAACATAGGTAATATGGGGTATCTGAAGGTGTTCGGCAATTCCGGGTCCCACCTGGGCTGTATCCCCATCAATGGCCTGTTTGCCGCAGATAATAAGGTCACTTTCCGGAAGCTCTTTGATACCACAGGCCAGAGTATAGGAGGTGGCCAGGGTATCGGCTCCGGCAAAACTCCGGTCACTCAAAAGGACCGTGTGGTCTGCTCCCAGGGCGATAGTTTTTTTCAGTGATTTTTTGACCTGACCGGGTCCCATGCTGATCACGGTCACGGTCCCTCCCAGCCTGTCTTTCAGGCTCAGAGCAGTTTCCAGGGCATGTAGATCATAGGGATTGATAATACTTTCTACTCCCTCCCGGATCAGGGTGTTGGTCTCCGGATCTATTTTAATATCATCGGTATCCGGAACCTGTTTGATACATACTACAATATTCATACCTCATTCCTCCTGACTGATATTATAAATTTAAAAGTCCAAAAAAACCAAAATAAAATAATTACATTTAGGACATTTGTCCTCATTTACATTTAAGACATTTGTCCTCATTTAAATTAATAAAAAAATCTTTAATATAAGGTTCAAGAATTTTATACAAACAGTTTATTATAGACATAAAATACATATCAATAAGAGCTTTATGGTCTGATTATAAATAAGATAAGCTGTTTTTCGATTATTATAGTATGGATATAACTGCCAGGCTGTCCCAAAATGAAATCAGCCAGTTGTTTAAACATAAAAGCTGGTCTAAATTATTTATCCCAGAGTTTAGAGGCAATCACATTACGCTGAATTTCATTGGTACCTTCATATATCTGAGTTATTTTGGCATCTCTCATTTTCTTTTCTACCGGATAGTCCTTCATATAACCATAGCCCCCAAAAATCTGGACCGCTTCGGTGGTTACTTCCATGGCCACATCAGAGGCAAAACATTTGGCCATGGCTGATTCTCTGGTAAAATCTTTGGCTCCGGAATCAATCATTCGGGCCGTGTTGTAGACCAGAGAGCGGGCGGCTTCAGTTTGGGTGCTCATATCGGCCAGCTTGTGCCGGATAGCCTGAAAACTGGAGATAGTCTTGTCAAACTGGGTTCTTTCTTTGGTATACTTCAGGCACTCATCAATTGCACCCTGGGCAATTCCTACCGCCTGGGCGGCAACTCCGGGTCTGGTTTTATCCAGAGTATTTAAGGCTACTATATAACCCATCCCCGGTCGGGATAAAACATTGTCCCGGGGCACCCGGCAGTCTTCAAAAATTAATTCCCGGGTGGTGGAACCCCGGATCCCCATTTTGTCTTCTTTAACCCCAAAGGAGAGACCGGGATTGTCTTTTTCTACAATAAAGGCTGTAGCACCCCGGGAGCCCCTGCTTTTGTCCGTCATGGCTATGACTGTATATATCTCAGCCTCACCACCATTGGTGATCCACTGTTTGACTCCATTTAATATATAATAGTCTCCATCCTTCCGGGCGGTGGTTTTCATGTTGCTGGCATCACTGCCGGCTTCGGATTCAGTTAGGGCAAAAGCGGCAATAGTACCCTCCGCCACCCGGGGCAGGAAACGTTCCTTTTGTTCATCACTGCCAAAAAGGATGATGGGCATGGCCCCCAGTCCTGTTCCGGCATAACCGAGAGCAATTCCCCCACATTTTTTACTCAGTTCTTCGGTGACAAAAGACATCTCAAATATACCACCACCCAGACCATCATATTCTTCAGGAATAAAAACCCTGAACATATCGGTCTGGGCCAGTAATTCCATAATCTCCCAGGGGAAAGCCCCGGAATCATCATATTTTTTGGTAACCGGCTGTACCTTTTCTTCAGCGATTCTGCGGGCTAAATCCCGAATAATTTTCTGTTTTTCGTCCAGAAAGTATTCCATTAGCTTATCATTTCCTCCCAGTAAAGAAGTTTTTCATATTATATAACAGATCGGGTGCTTAATCAATAAAGCTGGTTTAAAAATTATTACCTGGTAATAAAAAATATTCCCGGCAGGTTCCAAATTTAAGCAGGGAAAAGGGGTTTAGGTATAGAATATTTCTATATAGGCCAATACAGAATAGGCCAATACAGACGGTGCCAGTTATTTTATTATTATAATTAATTTCCAGGCCCATCATAATAATTGTTGATTACCCTGTAAAAAGTGTTATTTTTAGATTATAAAAAATTGATGATTGCTTTCATGACAGCAATATTATTGCTTTAATTCAATAAAATTGACTTTTGGCCGGGCAACCATTAATATTCAATCTGTTTTTTTAATAATATCCAATCTCATCTTTGGGGGTAAAAAAACACAGCTGAATACAATTTCGCTTTTAATTTACTCCCGAAAAAAGCTGATCCTGGCTTCTTACAATAAAAAAAGGAGAATAAACTCTCTGTTTTTTAATTAACAACAGCAGTTTTAGCACCTCAGGTTGAGCTGCAGAACAGATACTTAAACAAAGGGCTGGTTCTGGGTATCCGCTCAGGATTCCCGGTCCTGAGTTTTGTTTCTACGCATAATCCAGGAGGCCAGGTTAAGTGCTGCCAGAATCAAAACCGCCCTGATCAGGGCAGACTGAAGTTCAAAGGTTTCCGAATAAAGGGTGTAATTTATTATCAGATAAATAAACAGGCCCACGATATTGTAAAAAACAAGATAAAATTTTTTCATTATAGTCCCTCCGGATAAATAATTAATTTTATGTAAACTCATTCAAATAAAATTTCAATTGAATTATATCAAATATCCGGAGATTTGTAAAAGATATTTGGAGCCCAGGGATGGGTTTGCTGAACAGATGCTGATCCAGCCATGTTTATCAGATGGAGGAGCAGCGTATGTTTATAGCAGCTAAGCACAGCACTAGCAGCTAAACACAGCATATACTTTAATCTTACCAGTGGCTAGGAAAGAGAACCGGATAAATAAAATAGTCCGGGAGGGGCTGGAATAATATACCGGAAATTAATTCATAGAACAGGCACAGCTGTATCCCGGCAGTTTTTGGTTCCACCCGGAACCTAATTTAAGGAGGTAAATAGATGCCAAAAAACAGATTATTTTTTGTTATTATGCTCTTATTCATATTTATATTTACTTATTCCAAGGTGACAGCAGCTTTAGAGGTGGTTAATGATCTTTATTACAGCGGCCAATATGAACAGGCTTTAGAGAGGATGGTTGAGCGGGAGTCCTCATTTTTGGAAAAGATAGGTTCAGAAAAATATTATCTTAATCTGGCCTATCTTTATTATGAGAACGGTATGCTGGACCACTATGTAAATACACTGGAAAAAAGCTATCAGGCTTCCGGAAAACAGCCCGGCCTGGCCTTAAAAACGGCGGTAGGCCACTATACGGCGGGAAGCTATGACCGGGCAGAAGAATTTTTTACCCGGCTGGCAGGAACAGACCTGGAGCATTTATCCGGGATAGAACAGAGGCGTTTCTTTTTCTATCGTGGTTCTAATGCCCGGGCGGCCGGCAATTTGAGCCAGGCTGAAGACTACTGGCAGCAGGGTCGGGAACATCAGCCTACCTATGCCGGATTTGATGTCGAACTGGCCCGGCTGGCTGAAATACAGAATAACTATGAGCAGGCCCTGACCTATTATCAGTCGGCCCTGAGTAAGGACAGCTCTATTTCATATGTTCTGCCCCAGATGGCCGAAGCCGCCGAACATATTGGGGATTATGAACAGGCCTGGAGCTACTGGCAGAGAAGTTATGAATCAGGTATTTCCAGAGAAAGGGCCGCCCGGGAGACAGAGCGTTTACAAAAAATGCTGCCGGAAAAGGAGCCTGAACCAGAACCGATCACCGAAATAGAACCGGCTCCGGACTGGGAGCCGGACTGGAAGTCCTATGATCTGCTTGATGAGGACCCGGGTTTATTGACCCTGGAGGTAGGAGTCGGTCAGCAAAAAAGCCGGCAGCTGTTTCAGGTGGATGCTCCCTTCCGGATCATCAATGAACAGGGGCTGGTTATTCTCACTTACGGAGAGCCTTATACCGAATGGGAGCTTAAGCGTCTGGAGAGTGGTGAGTTCCAGCTGAAGCGGGCCGGTGAGTCTCTGGCTGTCTTTTCCGGAGCTTATGATCTGGAGATCATACCTCTGGAGGACCGGGCCAGCATTATGCTGCACAATATAGCTTATGGCAGTGGTTACTTTTTTGCGGGTCGGGAGGACCGTCAGTACCGGGGCAGGATGCGTATTCAGGTTGAGGATGGCCGCCAATTCAGAACCATAAACAGGGTCAATATTCAGGAATATCTGGTCTCGGTTGTTCCCTCAGAGATGCCGGCCAGCTGGCCCATGGAAGCCCTGAAAGCTCAGACTCTGGCCGCCCGCAGTTTTACCATCCGCAATCTGGGCCGCCGGCAGGCCCGGTATGGTTTTGACCTGCTGGATACAGTCTCCGATGCGGCCTATTCCGGTATAAATTCTGAACATCCCCGCACCACGGAGGCGGTAAAAGCCACCCGGGGAGAGGTGGGGGTTCACGGGGGCCGGGTCATTGATGCTGTTTTCAGCAGCAACAGTGGAGGTCACACAGAAGATAGTGTATATGTCTGGGGTGGTGAGGTACCCTATCTGCAGGGAGTTAATCTGATAAAAGGAGACTCTTCTATAGAATTTCCTCTTCTGCCGGCCGGTCTTATAGAATGGCATCAGAGCAGCCCGGAGACTCATTCCGGTCCCGGAAGTTACTCATATGAGCATGCCTACCGCTGGATGCGGGAGGTGGACCTGGAGCTTTTGGCCGAAAGGCTGGATTTAAGCCGGGTAATTGATTTTAGAATTAAGGAACGCAGTCCGGGTGGTTATGTTCAGGAAATAGCAGTCAAAGGACCGGAGGAAGTGGCAACCATCCGGGGGGGAGTTATCCGGAGTACCCTCGGAGGAGTTCGCAGCAGCAGTTTTAGTGCCCTGAGGAAATATGATGAACAGGGTTTTCTAAGGCAGCTTATTTTATATGGGGCCGGCTGGGGCCATGGGGTGGGTATGGACCAGACTGCTGCCGCCCGAATGGCCGGGGAAGGATACAGCTATCGGGAGATTTTTACCACCTTTTATACGGGAACAGAAATTGAAACCAGGTATTAATTTTGGATCCAGCCAAAAGTTTTAGCTGTTTTTTTGCGATTTTTTAAAAATAGCAGCCCGAATATAAAAAAGATAAGCAGCAGCAAAAATAATATGAAGGGGGATTACTGTGTCTGATCAGATTTCAGAAAACACCAGAGAAGTGCTGATCTCCATGCAGAAAAACGAGATCACGGAGTATTATATTTATTCCAAAATTGCGGACCGGGTGGGAGGAGAGAATGGGCAAATACTCCGCGATATTGCAGAAGATGAAAAACAGCACTATCAATTCTGGAAGCGATATACCCACCAGGAGATGAAGCCGTCTAAAATGAAGGTCTGGTTTTATTATATACTTTCTATAATTCTGGGCCTGACCTTTGCTTTGAAACTTTTTGAGGATAATGAAGAGGAGGCTCAGGAGATTTACAGCCAGATAGAAAATGAAATTCCGGAAAGCAGGGAGGTTATCGCCGATGAAGATCAGCATGAAGACGAACTTCTGGCCCTGATTTCCGAAGAAAGACTGGATTATATTGGTTCTGTGGTCCTGGGCTTAAATGATGCTTTAGTTGAATTAACGGGTACCCTGGCCGGACTGACCTTTGCCATGCGAGATGCGGATTTAATAGCCCTGGCCGGGATGATTACCGGAGTGGCTGCTTCACTTTCGATGACCGCCTCTCAGTATTTGTCCACCAAGTCGGGAGCGGAGAATAAAAGTGCTCTAAAATCTGCTTCTTACACCGGGTTAACTTATATAATCACCGTTGTTTTCCTTATTTTGCCTTTTTTGCTGCTGGCCAATTATTTTCTATCTCTGGCTATAACCTTAATGGTGGCTCTGTTGATAGTTCTGATCTTTAATTATTATATTTCAGTGGCCCAGGACTTAAACTTTAGGAGCCGCTTTTTTGAGATGGCCCTGATCAGTTTTGGGGTGGCCTTTTTAACCTTTTTTATTGGTTATATAATACGGATCTCCTTTGGAATTGATATTTAGGGTTAAAGGCAATATACAAAACCACAAAAATAATTTCAATAATAGATTGAGCCTGAATTATACATAAACAAAGTCAAAAATCAGCTTAACGATTGTCATAACAACATTTTAGGAGAAGGTATTTTTTCACTCACTGGGTGAAAAAAATATTTGAACTTTTTTGCTTAAAACATAGAAAGGGGAGCCCAAATCCTTTATAATTATAGTATCCAAACCAGATTAAAAGGAGGGCTTCCCATATGGATACTGTAATTCAAAAAACACTGGATTTCAACTCATGTTTGAAACTAAATTTTGATCCTGATCCCACCAGCTGTGAAACTTACGTCCAGCAATACGGTTCAGCTTACAATCATCATTATGGAGATGATGGTTATCATCCCAGGT
>Ga0207421_10000909_pt1 | contig 38486 bp, 32 predicted proteins | sample SodLakKL_010_SED_4_FD_187542 | JGI IMG/M metagenome (GOLD analysis project Ga0207421, IMG submission 187542) | Alkaline sediment microbial communities from Lake Tanatar, Kulunda Steppe, Russia - 8KL_010_SED (SPAdes) (version 2) | ecosystem: Environmental > Aquatic > Non-marine Saline and...
GACCGTGACTCGCCGGAAGCGATCGGCGCGCTCCGGCGAGCGCCTTTATAAAGGCGTGAGCCGAGCGCGAGGGAGGCCGGAGGGGCCGCCGAGCAGTCCGGCGGCCCCTCCGGCTGAGGCTGGGGAGGACTGAGGCCTCCGGTGGTTCCGTCGGTCACTACGGTAGTTGCCGGCATCGGCTGCTGCCGCCGATCACTGTCGGGGGTCGCTGCCGCCGATCGCTGTTGGGGGTCGCTGTCGCCGATCGCAGGCGTCGGTTGTTACCGTTGAGCAGGGACTATGAGTTCAATGGCGTCGTGTGGACACACGTCTCTTCGGTCGTGAGCCGCCGTTCACGGAGCGGAAGCGACGGAACGCCCCCAGCGGCCCGCCGAATAAACGCGAAACAACGCACAAACAAACAACCACCCGATCGTTTATGAGGATACGTAGAATGGAGGGTGATATGGACTGGGAATCGGCCGAACGTGACTTTACCGACGACGTCGTCGCCAGCGAGACGCTTGCGCGGACGTTCGAGCGGACGGCGGATCGGAACGCCGACCGGATCGCCCAACGATATAAAGGTGGGATCTACGAGCGGTCCCTCACGGCCGAGGGCGTCGTCGAGCCCGCCCCCGAGGGCGACTACGCCGACCTGACCTACGCGGAGATGCGGGCGATCGTTCGGAACCTCGCCGCCGGCTTCCGAGAACTCGGCGTCGAATCCGGCACGCGCGTCGCCATCTACGCACACACCCGGATGGAGTGGGCCCACGCCGACTTCGCCGCGCTCGCCGCCGGTGCCGTTGTCACCACGGTCTACCCCTCCTCCTCGCCGCGACAGCTTCAGTACCTCCTCGCCGACCCGGAGGCGACCGTCGTCGTCGCCGAGAACGAGGCGCTCCGTGATGAGGTGCTCGCGGTGGCTCCCGACCTCGACCACGACCTCAGCGCGGTCGTCACGATGGACTCGGTGGCCGAGAGCGACAGTGAGAATCGTGAGGATCGGCCCGCAGTCCACACGCTCGGAGAACTCCACGAACTGGGTGCGGCGGCCTTCGACCCCGACGCCTACGAGTCCTGGCTCGAGGCGACCGACGTTGAGGACCTCGCGAGCCTCATCTACACCTCCGGGACGACCGGCCAGCCGAAGGGCGTCCAGCTCACCCACGCGAACTTCCGTGAGAACCTCAACCAATGTTATAAACGGTTCGCCGACCGACCCGACCGCGACCCCGACGTTCCTGGCGTCTCCGCGGAGTCGACGACGCTCTCGTTCCTCCCGCTCGCGCACGTCTTCGAGCGGCTCGCCGGCCACTACATGATGTTCGCCGCCGGCGCGACCGTCGGCTACGCCGAGAGCCCCGACACGCTTCGGGAGGATTTCGGGCTCGTCCGGCCGACGACGACGACCAGCGTCCCGCGCGTCTACGAGAAGCTCTACGACGCGATCCGCGAACAGGCGAGCGAGTCGCCGGTGAAACAGCGGATCTTCGAGTGGGCCGTCGACGTCGGAAAAACACATCACGAGGCCGAGGATCCGGGGTTCCTCCTCGATCTCAAACGCTCCGTCGCCGACCGGCTCGTCTTCTCGTCGGTCCGGGAGGCGATCGGCGGCGAGATCGAGTTTTTCATCTCCGGCGGAGGGTCGCTGTCGGCCGAACTCTGTGCGCTCTATCACGCGATGGAGCTGCCGATATTGGAGGGATACGGTCTCACGGAGACCTCGCCGGTGATCGCGGTCAACCCCCCGGAAGCGCCGAAGGTCGGCACGATCGGCCCGCCGGTGGTCGATACGGAGATCGCGATCGATACGTCGATCTCGGGTCCCGACGATGCGACGGTCCCGGGGTCGGTCGGCGAACTGCTCGTCCGTGGCCCACAGGTCAGCGAGGGGTACTGGAACCGCCCGGACGCCACCGCCGAAGCGTTCATCGAGGCGGACGAACTCGACGAGGCGGCCGTGATCGCGGGGACGCCACCCGGGGACCGCGACGGCGACCCGGACGCGCCGTGGTTCCGAACCGGCGACATCGTCCAACTTCGCCCCGACGGCTACATCAGTTTCCGCGAGCGGGCGAAACAGCTCCTCGTGCTCTCGACGGGCAAGAACGTCGCGCCCGGCCCGATAGAGGACCGCTTCGCGGCCAACGAGTTCGTCGAGCAGTGCGTCGTGCTCGGGGACGGCCGGAAGTTCGTCTCGGCGCTTTTCGTCCCGAATTTCGATCGGGTTCGATCGTGGGCGGCCGCGGAGGGGATCGACCTCCCCGAGGAACCGGCGGCGATCTGCCGCGACGACCGGGTTCACGGGCGCATCCAGACGGAAGTCGACGCGGTAAACGAGGCGTTCGAGTCCCACGAGCAGATCAAACGGTTCCGGTTAGTTCCCGAGGAGTTCTCCGAGGAGAACGACCTGCTCACGCCGACGATGAAAAAGAAGCGGCGGAACATCCTCGACCGCTTCGGCGACGAGATCAACCTCATCTATCAGGAGGAGTGAGGCGAGCGGGCCGACGTGCCCGCGGCCACAGCATCCGACGGAGTCGCCATCGACGTCCCTTGGTCAATCGTCACCGACGTCCCTTGATCAGCGCTCCCCGAAGCATCCAGCTTAGTCGTCGCCGAGGATGACCCGGTTGGTCATCGCGGCCGGATCGAGCACCTCGTCGGCCTCCGCCTCGGTGAGGTAGCCCTCCTCGATCGCGACCTGACGCACGGTCTTACCTTCCTTTAACGCCTGTTTGGCGACCGTCGAGGCGGCGTCGTACCCGATCGCGGGATTGAGTGCGGTGGCGAGCGCCATCGAGTTTTCGACCTGCTCGGCGCAGTGTTCCTCGTTGGCTTCGAGCTTCGCGACGAAGCGCTCGCCGAACGTCTCGGCGGCGTTCGATAGCAGTTCGGCGCTCTGGAGGAAGTTGTGGGCGATGACCGGCTTGTAGAGGTTTAAATCGAGTTCGCCGCGCGCGGCACCCGCGGAGACGGCGGCGTCGTTGCCGACCACTTGGGTGTGGACCTGATTCACCGCCTCCGCGACGACCGGATTGATCTTCCCGGGCATGATCGAGGAGCCGGGCTGGTTTTCGGGCTGTTCGATCTCGCCGAGCCCGTTGCGGGGACCGGAGGCGAGCAGCCGCAGGTCGTTCGCGATCTTGTTGAGGCTGCCCGCGACGGTTCGAAGCGCCCCGTGGGCGTCGCCCATCGCGTCGTGGGCGGCCTGCGCCTCGAAGTGGTCGTCAGCCTCGCGGAACGTCGTTCCCGTCTCTTCGCTGATGTACTCCGCCGCGAGCGCCGGGAACTCCGGGTGCGTGTTGAGCCCGGTCCCGACCGCGGTGCCGCCGAGGGCCAACTCACGGAGCTGATCACGGGCGGCGCTCACGCGCTCGATCCCCTTTTGAACTTGGGTCCGATAGCCGCCGAACTCCTGGCCCAGCCGGACGGGGGTGGCGTCCTGCAGGTGGGTGCGGCCGGTCTTGACGACGCCGTCGAACTCGGCCTCCTTCGCCTCCAACTCGGCGTGGAGCGATTCGAGCGCCGGCATGAGGTCCTTCTCGACGGCCTCCAGGGCCGCGACGTGCATCGCGGTCGGGATCACGTCGTTCGAGGACTGACCGTAGTTGACGTGGTCGTTCGGGTGGACGACCCGATCGCCGATCTCCGCGCCGGCGACCTCCGCGGCGCGGTTGGCGATCACCTCGTTGGCGTTCATGTTCGAGGAGGTGCCTGAGCCCGTCTGGAAGACGTCGACCGGGAACTGCTCGTCGTGCTCACCGGCGATCACCTCGTCGGCGGCGGCGACGATCGCGTCGGCCGTCTCCTCGGCGACCAACCCGAGGTCCCGGTTCGCCTGCGCGGCTCCCTTCTTCACGACGCCGAGCGCCCGGATAAACCGTCGGCCGAACGTGACCCCGGAGATGGGGAAGTTCTCCACGGCCCGCTGGGTCTGTGCGCCCCAGTAGGCGTCCACGGGAACCTGCATCTCGCCGAGACTGTCCTCCTCGATACGGAATTGTTCACCCATAGCCGATCGGTTTCCCGGAGAGGCTGTAAAAGCTACTGAAACCCCGTGCGATTCGCCCATGACGCCAACTCGGTCGGGGACTCGCGTCCTCGCCGTTCAGACCGGTCGCCCGCCGTCGGAGGCGGCCCGTGGGCGACACGGCCGCTCGGTTATCCCCGACTTCGATCGAAAACGACAGCCGCAGTCCAGACAGCGGACGAACGGCTCGCCGGGGACGGTCGACAGCCGATGCTCGCCGACCTCGAACGGGCGCGTGACGCGACGGGGGCGGATCCGATCCGGGATCGGCGTCGACGGCGACTCGCTCAGCGCGCTTCGGACGGCGATGGTGTCGACGTCGACCTCGTCGAACCGCGGGGACGTTCGCGCGCTGTCGGCGTCCGCAACCTCCGTCCATGCGGTGACGACGACCGGCGAGTCGGTTTCGGTGTCGCCGACGACGACGACGGATCGAATTCCGTCCTCGACGAGCGCGAACCGCCACCCGTCGGTGCGGTTCCACCGGAGCTGTCCCCGGCGGATGGCCTCGCTCACGGTTCGGGTGGTGACGTATCGTCCGGGCTGGCCCAGCCGGTCACAGAAATGGTCCGTAAGCGCGTAGGCGGTCGGGTCCCGGATCGGGGGGTCCTCCGGCGTTCGCCCCGCGTTCAGCCGACTCGGGTCGCTCGATCGATACGGGTCACGGAGGTCCCGTGTCGTCGAATGGAGCGCTGGGCCCGTCCGTGAGCGGGACGGGAGCGTCCCCGATCGGTCACGAGCCCCGGGGCCCGATGGTGCGCGTCCGAGCGGTCCGGCACCGGCGCGGTCGGCTCCACGTGGACCCGGCCCCGCCGACCCGGCGTGCGGTGCGTCCGGACGATCCGTCGTGCTGGCACCGGGACGGTCGCCGCCCGGGCCACCCTGTCGGGATGCCACTGTCATCCGATATGCGACCATCTCTTAAGGATGTTACGGCGTCACACGATTTCTCGGGCGGCGGCGGGACGCGACGGCCAAACGGCTACTCGTGACCGGACACCCGAACCGGCTCGTAGGGTTCCTCAAGCCAGTCGACGTCCGAGTTCGACAGATCGATGTCGAGCGCCTCGACGGCGTCCTCCAAGTGTTCGATGCTGGAGGTTCCGATGATGGGTGCGGTGACGATATCCTTGCTCAGTACCCATGCGAGCGCGATCTGGGCCATCTTCACGCCCCTTTCGTCCGCGAGTTCCGCGACGCGGCGGTTGATCTCCTCGCCGCCACCCTCGCGGTACGGTCGTCCAAGCGCGGTTTCGTGTTCCCCGCGGACCGTCGCATCGTCCTTCTCGTACGGACGTGTGAGATAGCCCGCACCAAGCGGGCTCCACGGAAGCATGCCGACCCCCTCGCGTTCACAGAGCGGCACCATCTCACGTTCCTCCTCGCGATATGCGAGGTTGTAGAGGTTCTGCATCGTCACGAACCGGTCGTAGCCCTCCCGGTCGCTGACGTGAAGCGCCTCCGCGAACTGGTGGGCCCACATCGAGGATGCGCCGAGGTATCGTACCTTCCCGCGACGGACCGCGTCGTCGAGGGCCGCCATCGTCTCCTCGATCGGCGTCGCATCGTCCCACCGATGGATCTGATAGAGGTCGATCGTCTCCATGCCGAGCCGATCGAGGCTGTGTTCGAGCTCCTGTTCGATGGTCTTCCGGGAGAGGCCGCTCGCGTTAGGGTGGGCACCGTCGGGAGCGAACCGAACTTTGGTGGCGACGACCTGTTCGTCCCGATCGTACTCCGCGAGGACCTCGCCGAGGATGGACTCGCTCTCGCCCGCCGAGTAGACGTTCGCGGTGTCGAAGAAGTTGATCCCGAGTTCGATCGCCCGCTCAACGAGGGCTTTCCCTTCCGTTTCATCGAGCATCCAGTCGTGCCCGCTCCCGAAGCTCATACAGCCGAGACAGAGCCGACTGACCGTGGTGCCCGTCCCGCCGAGCGTCGTGTACTCCATACGGCACCCGCTCGCGGCGACGTGTTAAGTGGTCCTGCTTGAACCTCTCGGTCAGGTTTCTATCGACGGTCGGATCGCTTTCGGAACGGCTTTCGGGCGGTACCGGGATGACTACCCATGCGTACTCGCCGCGCACTGCTTGACGCGTTGGCGGACGGTCCGGTCTCCGGTCCTGAACTCGCGGCCGACCTCGACGTCTCCCGAGCGGCCGTCTGGAAGGCGGTCGAATCGCTCCGTGAGGAGGGGTTCTTGGTCGAATCGACGAATGAGGGATACGTGGCCCCGGCCGATCCCCCGTACACCGCGGCGGGAATCGCCTTCGGGCTCGATGCACCGTATCGCGTGGAGCATCACGAAACGCTCGACTCGACGAACGCCCGCGCCCGGGAGCTCGCGTTGGCCGACGACACGGACACCGCCGACCTGGTCGTGGTGGCTGACGAACAGCGCACGGGGCGCGGCCGGCTCCGACGCGAATGGCGATCACCGTCGGGCGGCGTCTGGGTCTCCATCCTGACCCGGCCGTCGCTGTCGACGGCCCACGCGCCGGTGTGTACCCTCGCAGCCGCGGTCGCGACCGCCGACGCCTGTCGGGAGGCCGGCGTCGAGGCACACATCAAGTGGCCGAACGACGTGCTCGTCGGCGAGGGGGGCGAGCGCGGCGGCCGAAAGGTCGCCGGGATCCTCACCGAGATGCAGGGGGAGGCCGACCGCGTCTCGTGGCTCGTCGTCGGGATCGGCGTCAACGCCAACGTCGAACCCGAGGAGCTCCCATCGGGGGCAACCTCGTTGGCCGAGGAACGCGGGGAGTCCGTGGATCGCAGACGGCTGCTCCAGCGGATCCTCGAACGGTATCACCGCCTCGTCACCGAGCCGGATCGGATCCTCGATGCCTGGCGGGAACGGACGAGCACGCTCGGCGCTCGCGTGCGGGTTGATATGGGCGGCGAGACGGTCGAGGGGCGGGCGATCGATGTCGAGTTTCCCGGCACGCTCGTCGTCGAAACCGATGACGGGCATCGCCGACGGGTCCATGCCGGCGACTGCGAGCATCTTCGACCGGCGAGCCGTTAACGGAACGCGGGGCCTTCTCGCTGTGTCAGACGATTCATTACCGATGAGGATGAACTGACGGGTAACTGATGAGCGAAGGGGATTCCGAGAACCTCGTCGGGCGGCTGCGTGAGCTCCATCACGCAGCGACGGATCTTATGGCCGCGACCGACGTTGAATCGGTCTACGCGACGGCGGTGGAGACGGCGAACTCGGTGCTTGGGTTCGATTTCTGTACCGTGTTCGTCCCCCACGATGAGGGATACGAAGCGGTCGCCTCTTCGCATTTCCCCGTGGGCTCCGTGGTTGCTATCGAGGACGGGGTGCTCCCGAGGACGTTCGCTCGCGGCGAGTCGTCGATCGCCCACGATCTGCGACGTGAGCCAGACGCGTCGCCCACGAACGAGGAGTATCGATCGGGGGTGAGCGTGCCGATCGGCGAGGGGGCCGTGTTGCAGGCAGTCTCGAGGACGCCCGGTACGTATGACCAAACCGACCTCGAACTCGCCGAACTCCTCGCGCTGCATGCGGAAGCCGCCCTCGATTCGATCCGCTCCCGGGAAACGATCACCGAACGGACACGACGGCTCGCCCGTCTCCACGACATCACCACGGAGATCAGCGCCTGCGGGACCCAGGATGAGCTCTTTGATCTCATGCGCGAGGCGTCCGAGGGGATCCTCGGGTTCGACTGGTGCTCGTTGTACGTGATGGAGGACGGTCGCTTCGTGGCCGTGATGACCTCGGACGCTTCGCCGGTCGCCGTCGGCGAGTACCCGTTCCCCGACGGCAGGGGCAAAGCCCACGAGGTGTTCGAGACCGGCGAGTCGATACGCGCCGACGACGTCACGGCGCTTCCCGGTGCCCGGCCGACCGCCGACCGAATGCGGGCGGCGATGACCGTTCCCGTCGGGGATCTCGGGGTCTTCAACGCCGCCCATGAGTCCCCAGGTGCCTTCGACGATCATGATCTCGAACTCGCCGAGATCCTCGCGAACAGCGTTGCGGAGGCGCACGCCCGGATCGAAGCGGAAAACCAACTCCGCGATCGAACCCGGGATCTCGAACGACAGAACGCGCGGCTCGATCGGTTCGCCTCGACGGTCAGCCACGACATTCGCAACCCGCTCAACGTCGCGATGGGCTTCACCGAACTCGCCGCCGAAAGCGGCGATCCCGAGGCTTTCGAACGGATCCGCGCCGCCCACGACCGTATCGAAACGATGATCGAGGAGCTCCTGTTGTTGACGCGCGACGACCGCCCGCTCGAACGGGTGAGCGCCGTCCCGGTTGCCGCACACGTCAGGGAGGCGTGGACCCGCGTGGAGTCACCCGACGCGACACTCACCGTAACGCTTCCCGAGGAGTACACCGTCCGCGCCCATCCCGGCCTCCTCTCTCACGTCCTCGAAAACCTCCTCCAAAACGCCATCGCCCACAACGAACCGCCTATCACCGTCACGGTCGAGCCGATCGAGGACGGACGCGGGATCGCCGGCTTCGCCGTCGCAGACGACGGCGACGGGATCCCACCGGATCTCCGTAACGAGGTCTTCGAACACGGCTATTCGACGGAGACGGGGGGAACGGGGTACGGGCTGGCGATCGTCGAGGAGTTCGTCGAGGCCCATGGCTGGGAGATATCGGTCGCGGAGTCCCCAACCGGCGGCGTCAGCTTCGAGGTGACTGTCGACCGCTGACCGCGAATCGCTGTCTCCCGACGGACACCGGCGGATGGCGGGGAAGCGAAAAAAGAACGGATACCCAGGAGCCGCAATTGGCGGCGCGTGTGTGGGACCGATCCGGGTCGACCGGCACGCGGTCACACGAGGTCGACGGCCATCATCACCTCGTCGACGTACTCCCCGTCGATACGGTAGTGATCCTGTCTCACCGCCTCCCGACGCCACCCGTGTGATTCGAGGAACGCCATCGCCGTCTCGTTGGTCACCGGAACGCTGTTATACAGCTTCTCGAAGCCCCGCTCGCGAGCCCACGTGGCCCCCCGTTCGAGGAGTTTCTCGCCGATACCCTGCCCGCGGTATTCGTCCATTACCCCGACGGTGAGCCGTGCGGTGTGTTTCAGTTTGTCCGCCTCCGGGAGATCGAGATGCACCCAACCGACCACCTGGTCCTCGACGGTGGCGACGAAGAACATTCGAGAGCTCACCTCGTTGTTCCGGTGAAGGGCCTCCTCGAAATCGAGCAGGTCGGCGACCGCCTCCGCCTCGATGTAGGTCCCGTCCTCGGCGACCTGCCGCAACACGCCGATGAGCCCGCCGAGATCTGACTGCCGAGCGGTTCGGATCGTATAGCGTGTATCGTCACCTTCGTGGGTAACGCCGTTGTCAGTATCGAAGGAGATCTCCAGGTCGTCGCCCACTCGCCGGACGTAGCCGTCGCGCCGCAACACCGCGAGGTGGTGCCCGAACGCCTGCTCGTCGAAGCCGAGTTCCCGACGCACTTGGTCGGCAGGGACGGAGCCCCGTTGTTCGATATAGCCGTAGATGTCCTTCCGATCCCGGTTCTCGATGGAGATGTGCTGTGAGAGTTGCATGGTAGTCAATATCACTCACCAATACTTAATGATTTACCATGTGACTTCGTCGCTTGAGGGTCCGGCGGCGGCCTAGCGGCGGTGCAGCCCCGTCAACAACGCCGCGACGTCGGTGATGTCGTGGGTGGCGACGAGCGCCTCGGCGGCCTCCCGAACCGTGACATCGGGGTCCGCCTCGACGCCGTGACACCGGGCATACAGGGCGAGCCAGTCGCTGGTGGCGGCATGGAGCTGTCGCAACTCCGTCGCCGAAAACCGGACGGGCTCGGCCGCGGTCCGGGCCTCGACGTACAGCCCCACGACCGGCCCGAGCCCGTCCCGGGCGGCGACGAGCGCCGCCTCCTCGGTATCGGTGACGGACGCACCGGCGAGTTCGACCGCCTCGACGTCCTGTCCGTCCAACGCACTCGGGTCGAACCGTTCGCGGGTGGCGGCCGCCTGCGCCGCGAGTGACGCGATGCGGTCGGCAAACGCCGACGCCGCCCCGTGGCGATCTGCCGCGACATCACGGCCGGTCACGGGCGTTCACCCCCGTTTGTACTCGACACCCTTGCCGCCGCTCGGATGCTCCCAGTGGGTGTCGGCGACGACCGCACAGGTTCCACACTCGATACAGGGCTGGGTGTCGAGGCTGACCAGGTGCTTCTCCTCGCCGTTCGTTTTCACCCGTTCATCGCGGTAACAGCCGCCGCCGAACCCTTCGGCGCTCACGGGGCAGGCGGTGACCGCGGTCCCGCTCGCGGCGTAGCTGTCGTCGATCAGTTCGATGTGTGGGTCGCCGACGTCGTAGGTGAGATCGCCGATCCGGTCGGCGAGTTTCGGGGGCTCGATGGTCCCTCCCTCGCCCTCGATCGGTTCGCCGAGCACCTCGGCGATCCGGATCGGGATCTCGACGTACGACATCCGGCTGTCAGGCACCATCCCCAACAGGAACGGGGAGTTAAAGGCCCGTTCGGCGACGCCGCCGAGCGCTTTGAGCCCCGCCGATCCGACGGGTGAGTTGAGCAGCGTGCTGCCGACGCCGGTCACCACGCCGCTCTCCGAGATGGCCCGCGTCGCGCGGTAGCGGCTCGGCCGGAGCTGATCCATCACGCCCTCCGAGTTGAGTTTCCGTTCGTACAGCTCTCCGGCCTTCGCGGGGTCCCCACGGGTCTTCGCGTCCGCGTACGCCTCGGCCGCGAGTCCACCCGCCGTGACGGCATGGTTCATCCCCTTGATGATCGGCCCCTGCGCCTGCATCTGTCCGCCTGCGTCGCCGACGAGCAGCAGTCGCCCCTGATGTGGCGACGGATGTGCGACCTTCTTCGAATCCGGCACCAGCTTTGCGGCATATTCACGCTCCTCGTATTCCCCCTGAAGCCACTGATCGAGCAGCGGATGGGTGAGAAGCGCGTTCAACAATTCGTGGGGCTCCGCCCGCTCGGCCGCCAGTGAATCGAGGTGGAACACCGTGCCGATCGACAGCGAGTCGGTGTTGGTGTAGAGGAACCCGCCGCCGCGGACGGTCTCGAAGAGGTCGCCCGAAAAGAGGTGAGCGGCTCCCGGCTCGCCGTCGAGTCCGAACCGCTCGTCGATGACCTCGGGTTCCATCTCGACGACCGCCTTCACGCCTTGGAACCAGTCCTCCGGCTCGTCCCAGTTCATCAACCCGGCGTCCCGCGCCAACTCCGAGTTGACCCCGTCGGCGGCGACGATCAGGTCCGCTTTTATCGGATCGAGCTCATCGCAGGTGACGCCGACGATCTCGCCGTCCTCGCGCAACAGCCCGTTGACCCGGACCTCCGTCAACAGCCCGCCGCCAGTCTCGCGGGTGAGCTCGTGAACGCGCTCGGCGAGCCAGGAATCCATCCGTCGCCGGAGCACCGCGTCACACCAGTCCGTATCGTGATGGTGGATCCGGTCCAGATCGAACGTTTTCACCTTGTCCCCGGCGATGTTGTGGATCAGGTACTCGTCGATCGGTCGCTCCGCCGCCTCCTCGCGGAACGCCGGGAAGAGGTCGTCGATGGTGTACGGTGCCGACTCCTCCGCGTAGATGAGCCCGCCGGAGACGTTCTTCGAACCGGCGTCGACCCCGCGCTCCAACACGAGCGTCTCGACGCCCTGCCGTGCCAATGCTGCCGCCGCCGCCGCGCCGCCGGGACCCGCCCCGACGACGATCGCCTCGTAGTGTTCGTATTCGTCAGTCATCGCTCGCCCCCGTCACCGCCTCGATCGACCCGCCCTGTTCTACCGCCTCCGTCAGCCTCGGGAGCACCTCGAAGAGGTTCCCCTCGATGTAGTAATCGGAGAAGTCCCGGATGTCGGCGTCCGGGTCCTCGTTGATCGCGATGATCACCTCGGAGTCGTCCATCCCGACCTTGTGCTGGACCGCCCCGGAGATGCCGGCGGCGATGTACACGTCGGGTTCGACCGCCTGTCCGGACTCGCCGATCTGTCGCTCCTCGGTGACGTAGTCCTCGACGTGGCCATCGAACACGTACGACGCCGTGATGACGCCGCGTGACAGCCCGAGGTCCGCGTCGTCGAACGCATCGACGAGTTCCACGCCGAGTTCGATCCCCCGGGTTGGGTCCTCGCCGATACCGCGACCGAGCGCGACGATCACCTCCCGGCCCGTGAGGTCGACGCCGCCCGAAAGCGTGTCGTGGTCGACGATCTCGACCTGGAACCACTCATCCGGGAGGTCGATGTCGTGTTCGACAACCTCGCCCTCGCGTTCGGGGTCCGGATCCGGGGCCTCGAACGCGCCGGGGATCACGCTCGCACCCTGTGGGTGGAAGTCGCGATGGGGCTTGTCGATACAGAGGATGGTGGAGTACTCGAACCCGGAGAAGTCCGGCCGGGGCATGTGGAGGACCCGTTCGAACTCCACGCTGTCGCCCGGCTTGCCGGTCTTCGCCGGGTTGGAGATCATCGCGTCATCGATGTAGAGGTCCGAACAGTCCGAGGCGAGCCCCGAGTCGAGTTCACCCTGCACGAGCGCCGAGAGGTCCCGACCGTTGTTGGTCGCCGGGAAGACGTTGTATCGCGGCTCGTGATAGTCGCGCCACTCCGCCTCGAAATCCCGGCACATGTGGACGTACAGCTCCGTGTACGGCTTGTGTCGGAACCGCTCCAGGCGCGGATCGTTGTGATAGACCACGCGGTCGGCCCCGTAGGCGATCGCCTCCTCGGCGAGCTCATCGACGCCGTCACCGATGAGCACGGCGACGACGTCCTCTGGGTTCCCCTCCTCGTCGCCCCCGTAGCCGTCCTCGCTGTTGTATTCGTCCATCATCTCGCGAGCGCGGCCGAGCATCTCCTTTGAGACCTCGATCAGCTCGCCCTGTTGGGTCTCACAGTACACCCACATGTCGCGGTAGGTCTCCCCGGAGACGCCCTCGACGTACTGTTTGTCCGCGGTGGGATGGTCGAGGTCCGGGTGTTTCTCCTCGGGCGGCACGTACTCCACGGCTTCCCCATCGCCCTCGTCGGTTCCCTCGACCGACTCGATCCGGTTTTCGATCTGGGTGATCGCCCCCGTTCGGTTCTCGCCCGCCTTCTCGCGTTCCAGTAGATCACGGAGGACGTCGCCGTCGTCGACACCCCGGACCATGTTGGCGACGTCCGCGATGGAGAGCTCGGTGAGGTCGACCGTCTCTGGATCGACCTCCTCGTCGTCGGCCTCCAGCTTCTCGAGACGGCTCTCGATGAGCGTCTTCACCGGGGCGCGGTCCTCGCCGGCCGCCTCAAGGTCGAGCATCTCCCGGAGCTCGTCGGCGTCGTCGATCCCGTTGACTTTCGGGCCGAGCTCGGCGATCTCGTGGTCGGTGGGGTCGATCTCGACCATGATCAGTCACCTCCAGCGAACGGCGTGAGCTCGCCGAGCACCTCGTTCATCGCCTCGTCGTCGTCCGGCGAGACCGGCGTTGCCTCCCGCTCGGCCGGTCCCTTCGGGATCGGATCGACGCCGGCGACGATCGTCGGCGACCCGTCGAGGCCGATGAAGTCGGGATCGAGGTTGAGATCCTCGTGGTTCCACATCGTGAGGTGATCCTCGAACGCCTCGGCCCGCGCTTTCGTCTCCTCGCGAAGGTCTTTATATCGGAGCCGATGGTCCGCCTTCCGGTAGCTCGGCTCGAACTCCGGGTCCATCACGACGAACGCCGGCAGATCGGTCTCGACCGTCTCGATCTCGTCGACGTCCCCCGAGACGAGTCGTTTCGCGCGAAGCCGACCCTCCTCCATGTCGATGTCGAGCGCGACGACGTGCGTGAGCAGGGGACGGTCCGGGAGCCGATCGTTCATGTGATGACACCACATTGTCTGTGGGCCGGTGTGTCCGGTCTCCCCGTCCGCCGTTTTAAAGCCCGCGACGATGAGGTCCGGTGATTCCTCGAGGGTGGCGATCCCCGTCGTCACCGTCATCGCCGTCGCCCACGTGTCGGCCGCCGCCATTTCCCGGTCGGAAAGCAGGTAGAGGTCATCGGCGTAGACCTCACGCATCCCCTCCCGTAACACCTCCTTATACCCCGGCGGACCCATGCTCATGAGCGAGACGGTCCCGCCGTGACGAACCTTCTCCTGAAGGGCGGCCTGGAGTGCGACCTTGTCGTTCGGATTCATGACCGTCGGCGTCTTTCCCCGTTCCAGGTGGCCGTCCTCATCGAAGGAGACCTTCCCCTCACGGAAGTCAGGGACACCTTTGGTCAGTACAAGCGTGTTCATAGCTATCTTTCCTCACGGGCGGATTATCACGGTTCCTAATAGATGTTTGTGTAGGGCCGCCGAGTGACCGGCATCCCGTGGCTGAGGCCCCGACGGCTCCTGGCCGCCCGAACCGGGTCAATCGGCGGCCGTCTCAGTACCCTCCTCGGCGGTCGCGTCGGCGGCATCCATGGCGGCGTTGTGGAACATTCGGTCGTGACGGAAGTGGTAGTAGATCCCCACCCCAACCGCGGTGAGCACGTTCGAGATGGTGACCGCCCAAAAGACGGCGTGGACGCCGAATCCGAGTCCGCCAAGGGGGATACCCCAGATCACGACGGCGGCGGCCGGGAGCGCGGCGATGGCGGCGGGAATGCGGATCCCCCAGTATTTGATGAGATCGATGACGAAGCCCGTCCGGGTTCGGGACGCACCGTTGAATGCGGCCAATAGCACGGCCGAGACGCCCATCGCCCAATAGCTGTACGCGAGGATCTCGAGATAATCGACGGTGAGCACGCGGCCGGCCTCGGTCAGCGTCGGCACGAAGACGTCCGTGAGCAGCCCCGGGATGAGCCACTGGATCGCGCCGACGACGAAGAGTGCCCCGCCGGCCATGGCGACGCCAACGCTGATGGTGCCGTGGGCGCGGTCGGGACGGTCGGCACCGAGGTTCTGTCCCACCATCGACTGGGCGGCCTGTCCGAAGCCGGCGGCCGGCACGAACGCGATGGTGGCGACCCGAGCGCCGACGGTATAGGCGGCGAGCCCGGCAGCGCCGCCGACGGTCGCGACGACGCCGATAATGGCCACGCGAGCGGACTGGCCGGCGAGCTGCTGCCCGGAGACGGGTGCGCCGATGTCGACGAGTTCACGCTGGTCGGCGACCGACAAGGAGAGATCCCGTCGGGAGAGCCGCAATGAATCGCGCCGCCCCGTAGCGAGCACGAGGCCGGTCGCGAAGGCGCAGGCGTAGCCGATACCGGTCGCGAGCGCCGCGCCTTCGACGCCGAGCGCGGGGAACGGCCCCCACCCGAGGATGAGAAACGGATCGAGCGCAATGTTGACCCCGACGGCAACCAGGTTGATATAGAGGGCCGCACGGGTATCCCCCCATCCGACGAACCCGCCTTCGATTGCGTCGCTTGCGGTCCCAAACGGGAAAAAGAGCGCGAAGATACCCAGGTACGCGGCAGCCAGCGGCCCGACCTCGGGGCCGGAGAGCGTATGGGTGATCCAGTCGCCGGCAACGACGACGATGGCGAGCAGGACGAGAGCGAGGCCGAGCGCCAACAGGGTACCGTTGACGGTCATCCGACGGGCCCCGGACGCATCGTCGGCACCGACCCGCTGGGCGACGAGGATATGCGTGCCGACGGTCGCCGTTGCGGTCACTCCGAACATCACCGCCAAAAGCGGGAAGTTGAGCCCGACGGCGGCCACCTCAGCCTCGCCGACGCGTCCGAGCCAGAAGGTATCGACGAGTTGGTTGAGGACGTGAACGAGGTTCTGTGCTAAAAGCGGGAGCGCCAGCGCCACCAGCGCCGGCGCTATTGCTCCCCCCGTGATCTCCTCCGGGGAGACGTCGAGGATCCCCATTTAGTGAACCGTCGATCCATCGGGATAAATTCGTTTTGGATGAGTTAATTTAGCATACAAGAGCTGCGAATATGTCCGCTGCCGGGTCGCCACGATAGCGGATGAAAGGTCCCGCCGGGACGGATCGGTGGCGGTTCTCGGAGCGGGGATGGTAGCGGAGCGGACGAACCGCTTTTCGAGGAGGTATCGATGAGCGACTTCGCTCAGATCCGCCCGGCACGGCCGGGATCGACGTCGATCGCGTCGACCGGACAGACGTCGACACAGAGCATGCAGTCGATACACTGGTCCTCGTTGGTCGGGTTCGCTTTGATCTCCGATTCGGGATGTCCCGGGGTGTCGACCCACTCGAACACGTCGACGGGACAGTCCTCCAAACAGGCCCCGTCGGCGAGACAGATGTCGAAATCGACCGCGACGTGTGTCCCGCGAATGCCGAGGTTCTCCGGCGGATCGACCGGGCCCCACACCGCGACGCCATGTTCCTCGTCGACCTTCTCCCGATTCTGCTCGAAGCTTGGATCGATGGCCATTGTTAACACGTTCATTCACAGCACGGACTATAAACCCAGCGGCTTCAGGACCCATCGACCGTTCAGGCGGTGGGACGCGTACGACCGTTCAAGTGGCGTCAATCGGCCCCGACGTCCTCGTTCTCCAGCTCCGCCCGCCCCGTCGACCGCAACCCGCCCGGCGTCATCTCGCCCGAAAGGACCCGCTCCAGCCGGACGATCAACTCCTCGCCGGCGAGGAGGTCCGGGACTGCGACGTAGGTCGACCCCCGATCCAGCAGATCCAGCGCCTCGTGTTCGGTCTCCGCACGGAGAACGATCGTCGCGTCAAGCCCGAGGTCGAGCACTCGGCGGGAGACGACGGGCAAAATCGTCACCGAGACTACGGCCCGCGCCTCCTCCGCGCGCGCTTTTTCCCAGGTATACGGCTCCATCGCGTCGGCAAGGACGTACGACTCACAGTGTACTCGGACAGCCTCGTGTAGGTCGGGATCGGTCTCGATGACGACGTACGATCGGTCGAGTTCCTCGAGCGTCTCAACGATCCGTTTGCCGGTTCGGCTGTATCCGAGAACGATCACGTGATCGGTGATGTCGTCGGGTACCTCGCTTTGTTCGTCGATCTTGTCGTGGCGGCCGGAGACGATCCCACGAGCGCTGAGCCCCCGGTAGATCCGTTCGTTGTACCGTTGGGTCACCGTCGAGGTGATCATCGTCACCGCGGCCGCGAGAACGATGGCGTCGAAGACCGCCTGGGTGAGCATCCCGATCAACAGCGCCTCGATGGCGATGATCAGCGAGAACTCGCTGATCTGATCCGTGTTCAGCCCGGTCAACGTTGCCGCCCGCGCCTCGTAGCCCCGATAGATCAGGATGGCGATCGTCACCGCGGGCTTGAGGATAACCGTCAATACGACGAGCCCGGCGACCAACACCAGCTTCTCGACCGAGTCGGCGACCCCGATCTCGACGAACGGAAGCACGACGAGCGCGCCGACGACGACGAAGAAGATGGCGACGAAGAAGTCCTTGATCGCCTCCAACCCGTTGAAGAGCCCGAGATACTGCGTCCGGTCGTGACGAACCGCAAGCCCGGCCGCGAACGCCCCGACGACGACCGGCACGCCGACGGCCGCCGCGGCGCCGATGAAGAGGACGAGCAGCGAGACCACCCCGATGATAAGCAGTTCGTCGGACCCATCGGCGAGCCGACCGACCGCATCGAAGAGATATCGGTTGACGAGCACCGCCGCGATGAAGAAACAGACCCCATAGCCGATCTGTAAGACGATCGGGTCAAGCTCCACCACTCCCGCCGTCACGACGAGGATAAACACGACGGCGAAGAGGTCCTGGACGAACTGGATCGACTCACCGAGCCGCCCGTAGATGAGGTTCCGTCGGATCTCCAACTGCATGTGTGACGTCGCGACGATGGTCGAAGAGAGGGCGGCCGCGACACCGAGGAAGAGCGTCTCACCCGGTGGAAGACCGACGAGGAGCCCGAATCCGGCACCGAGCCCCCCGACGACGAGGATCTGTGCGAACGCGGTTGCCTCGCTGTCGGCGATCACCGACTCGATCGAGGTCGTCTGAATGCTGACGCCGAAGGTGAACACCAAGAGCGCGATCCCGAACTGTGCGAGTTCGAGGGCGACCGCCTCCTGGATAAAGAACCCCGCCAACACGCCGGCGAGGATGAGAAGCGGCGGGACCGGCAGGTCGTACTGGTTGGCGACCACGAGGAACGGGCCCGCAAGGATGAAGATGATCGCCACCGCGGTGAGCATCTCAGACATCGGAATCACCCCCCTCGACGGATGCGGGCCGCGGAACGTCGGGGATCCGCTCAGTCATCGAGATCACCAACTATCCGCTCGTGAACGTCCGGAAACGGCGTCTCGTCCCGCAGCAGCGCGGTATCCCGATCGATCGCCTCCTCGAAGGTCCCCGGCTCCTCGAGCAGCGCTCGCACGTAATCGGCGAGCCGTTCGGCCGAGAGGGCCGATCCGAGGATGACGTAATCCGCGCCGTTAGCATACAGCCGGCGGGCGTCCTCCTCGGTCTTCGCCTCAAGGACGACCGTCGTGTCTGCTGCGGTTTCCCGGAGGATCGCCTTGCCGATCTCCAACTGATCGGACGACGAGAGGACGAAGTCGGCCCGCTTGAGCGCGACGTCCTTCCGAATGGAGCCGCTCGCGAGGTCGCCGAACACCGCGTCGTAGCCGTTTTCAGTGAGCTCCTCGATGTGGGCGGCCTGTCGGTCGACCACGACGAGGTCATGGTAATGGTCCGCAAGGAGCGTGAGCGCGTTCCGTGTCACCCCGTCGTAGCCGACGACGACCGCGTGGTCGGTATAGTCCCGCTTCTGCTCGGTGAACGTCTCGTCGGCTTCGAACCGTTCGAGCGTCGGCTCCAGCCGGTCGTAGAGGGCCTCACCGTACGCGAAGAAGTAGACGGAGATGCTCATCGTGATGAGCGCCAACAGCGTCAAAAAGCCGAGGAACTCGACGCCGATGAACCCGCCGGCTACGGCGGCGACGCCGACGACGACGCCGAACTCGCTCACCTGGATCATATATAAGCTCCCGAAGAAGGTCGTCTCGCGGTCGAACCGCTGCCAGTTGAGCAGCGTGAAAAAGACCACGAACTTGCCGATCATCAACACGACCGCCGCGATCACGGCCTCCCGCCAGTAGAACAACAGCTGTCCCGCGTCGAGCGACAACGCGACCGACGCGAAGAAGATCATCACGAACAGGTCCGTAAGCGGGTTCACCCGGTCCTGTAGCTCCTTGCTGTAGGGCAACTGTGCGATGGCGACTCCCGCGAGGAAGGCACCCATCTCGATCGAGAGGTACGCCTGCAGCCCCAACGGGGCCAGAAAGACATTGATGTTGTCCGAAACGAAGACGAAGAGGAACGCCCACGAGATGGCGACGAGGAAGAAGATCTGCCGGTTGTCGGCGATGCGACGAAATAGCGGTGGAAGCGCGTATTTCGACGCCGCGAGGGCGGCCACGGTAATGAGCGCCACGAGCGCTAAGACGATCGCCAACGTCGTCGCGACCTCCGTTGCGCTCTCGGGTCGGCCGGCAGCCAGTACCGCCAACAGGATCACGACGACGACGTCCTGCACCAGCAGGACCCCGACGTCGATCTTGCCGTGGAGCGTGGTCGCCTCGTCCAGGTCGGTGAGCATCTTGATCACGACCGCCGTCGAACTGTACATGACGGCGAGGCCGATGATGACCGACTCGATCGGGCCGAAGCCCAATGCCAGTGAGACCCCGGCTCCGACCGCCGCCACGGCGGCCATCTGCGGGAGCGAGATCTTGATGATCGGCGCGAGGACGTGTTTGATCTCGTCGATCCGCATCTTGATCCCCAACAGGAAAAGGAGGAACGCGAGCCCCAACTCCGAGAGGGTCTCCGTGAGTTCGGTCACCTCGACGAGCCCGAGGACGACCGGCCCGACGACCACCCCCGCAAGGATGTAGGCGATGATGGTGGGTTGCCCGGTCCGTCTCGCGAGGAAGCCCGCGAACGTCGCCGCCAGAAGGATGATCGCGAGATCCAACGAGAGTGTGACTGCCGAAACCATCGAGTCTGCCTCCCGCTTCCGGGAGCGGTGGATTAACCGTTTCGGTGATGGCCGTGGATGGCCGCTGTGAGGGATTTTCCCCGCGTATTTGCCATTGCGCAGTCGCTATCTCGATTCCTTTATACCAAACAACCCGATAATCTGTGTGTGGTGGCGATGACGATCAGTTACCCCCACTGCAACGCGATTTCTACTAATAGATCCATTTCCTAGCCGTTTTGAAGTTAAAATTCACCGCTATTGTTGATCGTGCAGATCGTGTTGCTCCGGTGGTCTTTCCTCGCCGCATTGAGACAGTTCGCCAACAGCCTCGATATCAGCGCTCGCCGAACCGGTCGTCGAAGAGCGCAACCACCCGCCGTTCGATCTCATCACGGATCGGTCTGACCTCCTCGATCGGCCGCTCACCGGGGTCTTCAAGCGGCCAATCTTCGGTATCGACGCCATCGAGTTCGAGCGTCGAGCAGCCCATCGTCGCGACGAAATCGGACTCGATGAGAGTCGCCTCCGATATGTGCTGAGGGGTGCGCCCGGCGACGTCAAGGCCTACTTCGGCAAGTGCCTCAACAACGATTTCGTGAACAGTATCGGCGGGATCGGTGCCTCCCGTAACGATCTCGACAGCATCCGCAAGACCACGTGCCGCCCGTTCGCGTTCGGCGAAGGCCGTCGCCATCTGACTTCGGCCGGCGTTGCGCACGCACATGAACGTGAGCGTGGTCGGCGTGGATGTGTGTTGCTCGTCGGGTTTCGATTCGACGTCCGTGAGTTCGGTGTTGTCGGTTGGCATCATTCGTCTGTTGTTCGTGTTTGTGTGTTCCCGTTCGACTGTGAGCCGATTCGACGGTGACAGGATCGGTCAGCCGTTTAGTTGTGGAGCGTCGGCATCACCGTTCCGTCGGAGCGTGGCCTGTAACCCCGCCTCGGCGACATTGATCCCGTACTCCGCCGTTCGTTCGATACTATCGAGCACGGTCGCGAGCGCGTATGCATCCGTAGGGTTGCGCTCGTGTAACTCCCGATCGAGTTCAGCGGTCTTTGTGACGACCGTGTGACCGTCCGCAAGGATCGCGGCCAGCGCATCGATATCGCGGCCGTTCATCGTCTCACTGACGGCCCGTCGAACGATCTCTCGTGCGTCGGCTCCGATGTGTGTCAGCTCCTCACGAAACTCGGCGGGCGGCTCCCCTTCGAGAAGGATCGCTGCATTGGCGATCTTTTCTGCATGATCCGCAACGCGCTCGATCTGCCGTGCGACGGTATAGTAGTCGAAGGCGGTGAGTCCGTTTCCGGCGCGATCTACGTGGACATCGACGAGCGAGCCTTGAAACTCGCGAGCGACGAGGCTGAACAGTCGATCAACCGTATCATCTAGCCCGGAGATATGCGTTCCCGATTCGAGGTCTCCCGCGAGCACCGCCGCCATCGCCTCCTCGTGCATCGACGCTGCCATGCGCTCCATCTGCATGACTGTCTGCTTGGGCGAGAGGTCCTCGGCGTCAAGCATTGCTTGGATCTCGACGATCCCCTCTTCCTCAGAGACTACCTCTATACCGACCAGCCCGGCGACTGCATCACGCACGGCCACGCGCTCCGCCCGGTTTGGACCCTCGATTATGTGGATCGTCTCCGCGCCCGCGATGTAGGCGGCCTCGATCAACCGACCGATACGATCCGGATCGTGTCGAGCAGCCGAAATACTGGTCGTTCGACGCTGCTCATCGGCCGCCGGCTGTGTCAACAACAGGCGGTCACCGCGTGGATACAGCCGGAGCCGGCTTCCGGTCTCGATAGCCTGTTCGTTCGCCCACGCTTTTGGCAGTGAAACCGTGTATGTCGTGCCGCCGGTCAGCTGGACCTTCCGTTCGTACGGCTCGTTTCGGGCCATCAGTAGAGCAGGGCGTCGTCGGTTTCGATCATGTAGAGGGTGCGTGCGGCGATGTTCACGGCGTGGTCGCCGACACGCTCTAAGTCGCGGACGGTGAGCAGCGCACGTGACACCTCATCGAGTTCGGCTGCGAATGCGTCGCTTTCGTCCACGCTGTGTGTCTCCGCGGCTTGACGGTCGAGCAGGCCCCGAACGACACGTTTGCTGGCTCGCTCGCACCGTTCATCGAGCGCGTCGTCTTGGTCGGCGACGATGAAACACGCCTCCGGGTCCTCGTCCTCGTACGCCGCCAGCGCCATCGAGACCATCTCACCCGCGTCGCCCGCGAGGTCGCGCACGTCAACGTCGGGATGGATCCCGCTGTCTGGACGACCATAGCTCGCGAGGTTGGTCGCGAGGTCAGCGATGCGTTCGAGATCGGTAATGATCTTGAACGACGCCGTCACGAGTCGGAGGTCACCCGCAACGGGCTGTTGGAGCGCGATGATCTGGGTACACCGCTCTTCGAGTTCGAGGTACCGCTCGTTCACGTCCGCGTCGCCCTCGATCACCCGGTTGGCCCGCCCGGCGTCACCCGTCGCGGCCGCCTCGATCGCCTCATCATACCGCGTCAACACGAGATCGCCCATCGCAACGACGTCGTCGCGGAGCGTATCGAGCTGTCGCTGAAACTCCTCTCGGGGCATCTATCCGAACTTCCCCGTGATGTACTCCTCGACGCGCGGTTCGTCGGGGTTTTCGAACACCTTCGCCGTGTCATCGAACTCGACGAGCTTGCCACCGGTAAGGAAGACGGCCGTCTTATCCGAGATTCGGGCCGCCTGCTGCATGTTGTGGGTGACGATCACGACCGTGTACTGCTCGGCGAGTTCGTCGATCAGGTCCTCGATCTTCGAGGCAGCCACCGGGTCGAGCGCGCTCGTCGGCTCGTCCATGAGGATCACCTCGGGGTCGGGCGCGATGGCCCGGGCGATACAGAGCCGCTGTTGCTGGCCGCCCGAGAGGTCGAGCCCCGAGGAGTCGAGTTGATCCTTCACTTCGCCCCACAGGGCCGCTCCGCGCAACGCCTCCTCGACGCGGGCGTCCATGTCGCCATCGAAGCCCTGAATCCGGAGGCCATACGCGACGTTGTCGTAGATCGACTTGGGGAACGGATTGGGTTTCTGAAATACCATCCCAACCCGTCGCCGAAGCGCCACCGGATCCACGTCGTCGTCGTAGACGTTCTTTCCGTGGAACGAGAGGTCGCCGTCGACCCGACAGACCGCGATCTGGTCGTTCATTCGGTTGATACACCGGAGGAACGTCGACTTCCCACAGCCGGACGGACCGATGATCGCCGTCACCTTGTGTTCAGGGATCTCGACATCGACGGACGCGAGCGCCCGATCGTCGCCGTAGTAGACGTCGAGGTCACGTGCGGCGAGCACGGTCGCGTCGGGCCGGTCGCTGCGGCCGGTTCGTTCGCTCGATACCTCCGTCGTGATGAGTGATTCTTCACTTGTTGACATGGTTACACCGCCGTCTCGTATTTATTTCGCAGGTACACCGCCACCGCGTTCATCGACAACAGGATCGTCAACAGAACGACGATCCCGACCGCCGCGAGGTGGATGAAGTGTTGGCTCGGTTCGGCCGCCCACGCGTAGATCTGCGTCGGCATCCCGCTGAACCGGTCGAACGGGCCGAAGGGCGTCCGGTTGACGAAGAGCGCACCGATCATCAGAAGCGGTGCCGTCTCCCCGATCGCGCGGGCGAGCGCGAGAATCGTCCCGGTGAGGATCCCCGGCATCGCCGACGGGAGAACCACCTGCCGGATCGTCTGCCATTTCGTCGCGCCGGTCGCGTACGAGCCGTTTCGTACGCCGTCAGGAACTGCCCGAATCGCCTCCTGTGCGGAGACGATGATGATCGGCATCACGAGCAGCGCGAGCGCGACCGACCCGGCGAGGAGGATCGGCCCGACGCCGATTCCGTTGACGAGCGCGGCGAGCACGAGCAGCCCGTAGACGATGGAGGGGACGCCAGCGAGGTTCGAGAGGTTCGCCTTGATGAGCCGCGTGATCCGGTTGTTCGGTGCGTACTCCTCCAGATAGATGGCCGCCCCGACGCCCACGAAAAACGAGAGCACGGCGGTCAGCGCCATCAGCATCACCGAGGCGATGATCGCCCCGAAGAAGCCGGCACGTTCGGGGCGACGGGAGCCGTCAGCGGTGAGAAACTGGACGAGGCTGATCTCGAACTCGGTAAGTCCGACGTAGAAGTCGGTGACCACGTCGAGCAACAACAGCGCGAGCGCGACGACGCCGAACATCGAGGCCGCGAAGATGAGCCCAAGGAAGGCCCGATTTTTGAGGTGCTCCCGGCGCAGATCGATGTCCGCAAACAGCTCCTCCCCCCGGGTTCGTTCCGTCGCGGTCCCGCCGTCGGCTCGTCGCTTCGAGTCTGGACTGTCGCTCATCGGTACTCCTCCTGAAATCGGCGTTTAAACCAGTCGTTGAGCAGGTTCATCATGAGCGTCATGCAGAACAGCACCAGCCCGACCGCGAACAGGCTCTGGTACTCGATGGTGCCGATCGCGGACGTGCCGCGCGCCATCGACACCATGTAGGCGGTCATCGTCATGATCTCCGAGAACGGGTTCGCGGTGATGTTGGCGTTGAAGCCCGCCGCGAGCGTCACCGCCATCGTCTCGCCGATCGCCCGTGAGACCGCGAGAATGTACGAGGCGAAGATCCCGGAGATCGCCGCGGGCGTCACGACGCTGACGGAGACGTCGTATTTCGTCGCCCCGAGCGCATATGCGCCGTTTCGCAGGTCGTCCGGAACTGCCTGCATCGCGTCCTCGCTTATCGAGGAAACCATCGGGATCGTCATGATCCCGACCACAAGCATCCCCGACAGCATACTGTACCGGCCGATGTTGATCCCGAACAGCCCAGCGATCGGTCCGAGTACGACCGGGTTGATGAACGCGATCGCGAAGTAGCCGTAGACGATCGTCGGGATGCCGGCGAGAACCTCAAGGGTCGGCTTGAGCTTCGAGCGGACCTCCGGAGAGGCGTACTCGGAGACGTAGAGCGCCGTGGCCGTGCCGATGGGGATCGACACGAACGCCGCGCCGACCGTGATCGCGAGCGTTCCGAAGATGATCGGCCATGCGTTGTGACTCGGCGTTGCGTGTTCGGGTGCCCAGCGGGCCTCACCCGCGAGTAACTCGCGGACGTTTAAGAACTCGATGAGGCCGACCGCGCTTTGTGGCTCCACGCCAAGGAAGATCATTTCCGTCGCGCGTGCGCCGTAAAAGTAGCTTATGGCGTTGTCGATCAGGACGAAAAAGATGGCGAGCGTCGTGAGGACCGTGAAGGCGGCACAGCCGAACAACACCTGTCTGGCCCGCTTGTTCCGCTGCTTCGCATCCGTCGCGGCCGCGTCGCCGGTGATCCCCGGTCCCGGGTCCGTGTCAGTGCTCATTTAGTGGGGCCCTCGTTATGCGCGCTGGACCGGCAGATCTTCGGGCGAGTAGCCGACGCTCTCAAGCCACGAGTCGATCTTGTCGTGGTTCTCTTCGGTGATCTCGTCAGGGGCGGCATAGAAGCCCTCGTCGCGCGCGAACTCCTGTGCGCGGTTCGCGTAGAAGCGGGCGAACGAACCGATCAGTTCCGGCTCCTCCTCGAGGCTCGCGAGGTTGAAGAACGCGAAGAGCGGTCGTGCGAGCGGGGAGTAGGTCCCCGACTCGATGCTCTCCTCCTCGGGGAGGTAGAACTCGCCGTCTTGATCGCTTTCGACCGGCACGGCCTCGATCGGCTCATCGTCCTCGATGTCACGGAGGTACCCGAGTCCACCCCACCCGAAGCCGTACTGGTCGCCGGCGACCGCGCCCATGATCTCGTTCGTCTGGCTGGTGGCGGAGTAGTCGTCGCGGATGTCGCCCACCTCGCCACAGATCTCCAGCGTGAAGTAGTCGAACGTCCCCGATGCGGAGTCACGGGCGTGCAGCTGAAGGTCCTCGTCGGGATACTCGTCGCGGATGTCGCTCCATTGGGTGATCTCGCCGGTCGCATCGAACTCCCAAACCATCCTGAGCTCGTCGAGGGTGACCTCCTCCATCCAGTCGTTTTCGGAGTTTTTCACTACCGAGATCCCGTCGAGACCGACCTCGAGGAAGTCGTAGTCGACGTCGTTCTCCTCACAGAGGGCGACCTCCTCGTCGCTGATCTGCCGGCTCGCGCTCTGGACGGCCGAGTTGGCGCGACAAAACTCCTGAAAGCCCGCGCCGGTCCCCTCGGGGGCGACGTCGACGAGGACGTCAGGGAACTCCTCGGCGAAGTTCTCGCCGGCCCACGAGGTGATGGGCGCGACCGTGTTCGACCCGGAGGCGTCGATGGTGCCGGCGACGCCGCCTTCCTCGCCGCCGTTGCCGCCCATACAGCCCGCGACCGCGACCGCGCCGACGCCCGCGATCGTCGCGAGCGATTGTCGTCGAGTGATACCGCGCGTTGGGTTTCGCTGGCTGGGTGCCATCACCGCAACGTCAGGCCATCGAGGATAAGTAGTATGCTATGTGACATATATCGATGACTGATAAGCTATAGTTTAATTAGAGGCGTTTGTACGGGACAATATAGAAATATAGATCTATGTAGATAATGTAACAAACGAGCCATTTCGTTCCATACAATCGACGACGTATCCACCGGATCGTATTCCGAACATTGCACAGTGGCACAGTTGGCGTACTCCCGGGGACTCTATTCGGTCGCGGTGTAGCACACGAACGAACGCTCCACGAACACGAATGGTCACCATCACCGCTTGCGATAAAAAGTCACAAACATGGGTCTTTTATATATCATGACGCGCTGTTCTGGATGTGGTGGCGATGACGATCAGTTACCCCCTCTTAGCCCCTTGTGATGAAAACTTCCACCGAGCCACCACCACTAAACGTTGAGCGGAAAGTACGGCCTGTTGTCTGACGGATTCTATTAGTAGTTCTCGGCTTATCCCCACTGAGCCCCTTGTGACGATCAGTTTCGACCGAGCCACCACCGCGATACGGCGAGCGACCGGTATTGTCAACTCATCCTGTACGGGACGTTTCAGAGAATGTCCGCCCGGAACACTAACGACCGGTCTCATCTCCGGCGGCGTGCCGTGTCGACCGGGAAACCCTCGTGCCGGGCGACCGCCTTACGTGGCGGCGGGCGCGTCGCGAACGCGACGGGTCTGTCACGTGCCTGGGTTCTCCGCGTGTTCATCGCTCCCGTCCGGGATCACTCGCGCGGGGACTTAGTGGCACGCAAATTCGTATTCGTCGCCGCCGGGGTTAAAAACCTCGTTCGTCGCTACTCACCCTTCTCGCTCCCGGCGACGATCGTCTCACCGCCCTCGCGCGGTTCGTTGACCGAGACGGGGTCGATGCGCTTGCGACGGCCGTCGACCTCCGAGAGGAGATAGACCAGCCCGACGAGCGCCAACGCCCCGATGGGCAGGAGCACGAACGGCGTCACGCCGGTGAACCCCCAGGTCAAAAGCAGGAGCACGACCACGACGCCCACCGTGACGGCGTAATAGAGCTGGGTCCGGACGTGATCGATGAGGTCCGCACCGGTAAAAGTCGCCGACAGCACGGAGGTATCGGAGATCGGCGAACTGTGGTCGCCGAGGATCGCCCCCGAGAAGATCACGCCGACCATCACGGCGACGAGGGTGTGCCCCTCCGCGCCGCCGCCGCTTATCTGCCAGGCGACCGGGATCGCGATGGGGGTCATGATCCCCATCGTTCCCCACGAGGTCCCCGTCGAGAAGGCGATGAAGCCGGCGACGAGGAAGACGAGCGCCGGGAGTAGCTCAGCGGAGACGGCCCCGACGGCTATCGCCGCGACGTAATCGCCCGTACCGAGCGCGCCGATGGTTTCGCCGATCCCCCACGCGAGCACAAGGATGGAGACCGCGGTGATCATGATCCCGAACCCGTCGATGGTGTACTCCGTGGCCTCGCCGACGCCGAAGATGTCGTAGACCTTGCCGAGCAGGAACCCGGTCGCGACCATCGCGAACGAGCCGATCATCAGCGCGGTCTCGTAGGCGGCATCGAGCGTGGCATCCCAGAGCAGACCACCCGCACCCTCAACGTCGCCCGCGATGAGGTCCCCCACGAACGCGCCGACGGAGAACCCACCCGTCCACAGCGCGGTCGCGAGCGTCATCACGATCAGCACCGCGACAGGTGCGAAGAAGTTGATGAGCCGAGGGGTCGACGCCGGCGGCTCGCCGAGTTCGGCGGCGACGTCCTGCATCGGGACGGCGTCGTCGCGGGTGACCTTGCCCGTCGTCCACGAGCGGTGTTCCGCGGTCAACATCTCGCCGTAATCGCGACCCCAGACGACGATGATGGCGACCATCACGATGGCGAGGATGGCGTACATGTTGAACGGGATAGCCGAGAGGAAGACCTCGAAGGTGCTCGGCCGGTCGGCGGCGTCGACGCCGGCGGCCTCGTACCCGTCGACGATGAGCGAGAGCTGGAAGGCGACCCACGAGGAGATGCCGATGGTCGCGACTGGTGCGGCCGTGGAATCGACGATGTAGGAGAGCTTCTCACGGGAGATCCGCAGCGAGTCGGAGACGTCCTTCATCGCGGATCCGACGATCGCCGTGTTTGCGTAATCGTCGAAGAACATGGCTAAGCCGAGTACCCATGCGGCGAGGCCGGCCTTTCGTGGGGTATCGAGTCGTGTTAACGCCCAGTTTCTGACCGCATAGGTTCCCCCAAGGTTCCAGACCATGGCGACCCCGGAGCCAAGGAGGAGCGTGAACACGATGATGGTCGCGTGGAAATCGTCGGCTATCGCGGCGACGATCCACTCGAACGTCTGGACGATCCCGAGCCCACCGGTGTAGATCACCGCCCCGGCCCAGATGCCGAGAAACAGCGACAGTACCGCCTTTCGTGTGAGTATCGCCAACGCGATCGCGAGCAACGGCGGCACGACCGAGAGCGCTCCAAAGTCGGACATACCGACCTACTGTGACCCGGGAGTTGATAAATGATTCTACGGATCTCTTCTAGGATGCCCAGATAACCGACCGATCACTGTCGATTACGCCGTGTCCCTTGAGACACGCCACCACTCTTCCGGGAAATTCGACGATCCGTCGGTTCGTCCCTCGCCGGTGCGTATCCGAACGCACTTACGTGGCTGTGACACACACCCGTACAATGTCCGTACGAGTCGGCATCCTCGGCGCCACCGGCGCCGTGGGCCAGCGATTCATTCAACTGCTCGAAGACCACCCGACCTTCGAACTCGCGGCCGTCACCGCGAGCGCGTCAAGCGTCGGCAAATCGTACCGCGAGGCCGCAAAATGGCGAGTCGGCACGCCCATCCCGGACGACGTCGCCGAGATGGAAGTCCGTGCGACCGACCCGGACGCGATCGCGGATGCGAACGTCGACCTCCTCTTTTCCTCGTTGCCCTCGGGCGTGGCGATCGAGGTCGAGCCAGCGTTCCTCCAGGAGGGATACGTCGTCTCCTCGAACTCCTCGAACGACCGCATGGCCCCCGACGTGCCGCTTACGATCCCGGAGATCAATCCCGAACACCTCGGGCTCATCGACGTCCAACGTGACGAGCGCGGCTGGGACGGCGCGCTCGTGAAGAACCCGAACTGCTCGACGATCACGATGGTACCGACGCTCGCGGCGCTCGATTCGTTCGGGTTAGAAAGCGTCCACGTCTCGACGCTGCAGGCGGTCTCCGGGGCCGGCTACTCCGGCGTCACGTCCATGGAGATCATCGACAACGCGATCCCACATATCGGCGGCGAGGAGGAGAAGATGGAGACGGAGTCCAGAAAGCTCCTCGGCGCGTTCGACGGCGCGGAGATCGATCTCCACGACGCGGACGTCGCTGCCTCCTGTAACCGGATCCCGACGCTTGATGGCCACCTCGAAAACGTCTTTGCGGCGCTCTCTGAGGACCCCTCGCCGGCGGACGTCCGCAAGGCGATGCGGGCCCTCCCGAGTGCGGACCTCCACAGTTCACCCGATCAGCTTATCAAGGTCTTCGGCGAGGAGAACCCCGACCGACCACAGCCGCGTCTCGACCGGACGTATGCCGGCGGGATGGGCGTCGTCGCCGGCGGCGTCCAGACGACCCACGAGGGCGTCGCGTACAACTGTCTCGCACACAACACCATCCGTGGTGCGGCCGGGGCATCGGTGTTGAACGGCGAACTGCTCGTCAAGGAAGGCTACGTCTGAGCCGGCTCCGTCTACACCGGCTTCGTCTCCATCGAATACGGCCGGGGGGTAGTTATTTCCCCTTGAAGTCCGGGTCGCCGTCGCCCATGAACGCCGTGATCCCCTCCATCACGTCCTCGGTGTTCATGATGTGGCCGAACGCCTGTGCTTCGATCGCGAGCCCGGCCTCCCCGTCAGTGCGCCCGGCGTGCATCGCCCGCTTCGTGTACCGCTGGGCGATCGGGGGCCCGGCGGCGAGGTCGGCAGCCAACTCCCACGCACGGTCTGCAAGCGCGTCGTTCTCGACGACCTCGTTGATAAAGCCGTAGTCGGCCATCGTCTCTGCGTCGTAGCGGTCGGCGGTGAAGATGATCTCCTTTGCACGTCCTTCACCAACGATCCGTGCGAGCCGCTGGGTGCCACCCCAGCCGGGCAGCAGCCCGAGGTTGTGTTCCGGTTGTCCCAGCTCGGATCGCTCGGAGGCGACCCGAAGGTCCGCACAGGTCGCGAGTTCCATGCCGCCGCCCAGACAGTAGCCGTCGATCCCGGCGACGACCGGTTTGTCCATCGCTTCGAGCTTTCCGAACGTCTGCTGGCCTCGCCGTGAGAGCTCCACGGCTAGGATCGGGTCCGCCCCGCCTGCGGCCATGCTTTGTACGTCCGCGCCGGCCGAGAAGGCCCGATCGCCGGACCCCGTCAGGAGGACCGCCCGAACGTCGTCATCGGCGTCCAATCGGTCGATCGCGTCGCTCAACTCGTCGAGGAGTTCGTCGCTTATCGTGTTCATCCGGTGGGGCCGGTCGATCTGGACGTGGCCGACCCGCTCGGACACCGTCACGGTCAGGGTGTCGTAGTCGAAGCCGTCGCCGTCGGTGTCTTCCGGTCCGTCACCGCCGTGGAAGCCGCCCCGTTCGGCCGCTTCACGAAGCGCCGGGACCACCGTATACCGTTCCTCCTCGGTCGCGTCCGCGAGTTCATCGAGCGTCTCCACCAACGCGTCGAGCCCCGTTGCGTCCGCGAGTTTCGCGGGTCCGTCCGGGAACCCACCGCCGAGCATGACGGCCCGGTCGATGGCGTCCGCGTCGGCGACGTCGTTGCCGATCAGTCCGGCGACCTCGTTTGCCATGACGGCGAGCAACCGACGTTCAACTCCCTCATCCACCGCGTCCGTCGGGACGTTTACCCCGCCGTTTTCATACTCATAAAAGCCGACGCCGGTCTTTTTGCCGAGCTCGCCGGCCTCGACCTTCTCGGCGAGCAGCGGACACGGCCGGTAGGCATCGCCTAACTCGCCGTGCATATATTCGAGGACGTGATAGCCGACGTCGATGCCGACCTGATCGGCGAGTTCGAACGCGCCCATCGGGAGGCCGAGCCCGTACTTCGTCGTCGCGTCGACCGTCTCGATGTCCGCGTCGCCCGACTCGACGATCCACGCCGCCTCGTTCATGAGTGGAACGAGGATCCGGTTCACGATGAAGCCGGGACTGTCCTTGTGAACGCGGACGGGTGTTTTATCCATCTCCTCGGCGAGCGCCTCGATCAATGAGAGGGTGGCCTCGTCGGTGTGCTCGCCGGCGATGACCTCGACGAGCGGCATCCGGATCGGCGGGTTGAAAAAGTGCATCCCACAGAATCGTTCCGGTCGCTCGGTCACCTCCGAGAGGTCCGTGATCGACAGGCTGGAGGTGTTCGTCGCGAAGACGGTCCGATCGGGAGCGTGCGACTCCAGGTCGGTGTACACCTCCCGTTTGATCTCCATCTTCTCCGGGACGGCCTCTATCACGACATCCACGTCCCCGACCGCGGCTTCGAGGTCGACGAGCGGCTCGATCCGATCGAGTGCGGCATCGGCCTCCTCCTCGGTGAGGCGATCCTTCTCGGCGAGCTTTCCGAGGGACCACTCGATCTGGTCGTAGCCGTTCTGCACGAACTCCTCGTTGATGTCACGCAGTACCACGTCATAGCCCGCGAGGGCGGCGACCTCCGCGATGCCGTGACCCATGTTCCCGGCACCGAGTACGGCCACTCGTTGGACGTCTTCGAGTTCCATGTTCCACCGGTCGGAACCGTCCCGATTGAACGTTTCTCTTTTCAGAACGAGAAACACTCTTACTGTTTATTTCCGTGAGCACCCCGCGGGTGCTCCCCCGGCGACGCATGCCGACGAAACCGGTATTGCTCGCGGCAGATAAGGGCGGTCCAGCATGGACACACGATCCGGCACCCGGACAACCGTTGAGGCCGTCTTGCGTGAGGACCCGGTGATGGCGCGGTTGCTGGACGAACACGGGTGGCTCCCCATCGAGCCCGCCGAGAACGAGTTCGGCCGGCTCTGTCGGTCGATCATTAACCAGCAGCTCTCGACGGCCTCGGCGGCAGCGATCCGCGAGCGGGTGCTTCCGGTGCTGGAGGACGAGGTCACGCCCGTACGTGTCCTCGCCGCCGATGAGGACCGACTGCGGGAGGCGGGGCTCAGCGCGACGAAGGTTCGATACCTGCGCTCGGCGGCGACCGCGTTCAGCGAGCGTAATCTGTCCCGCGAGGGCCTCAGTGGATTGGACGACGACGAAGTCATCGAGGAGCTCACGACGATCACGGGCGTCGGCGAGTGGACCGCACGGATGTACCTCATTTTTGCGCTGGGACGCGAGGACGTGCTGCCGCTCGGCGACTTGGCGGTTCGTCGGGGGATCGAGGCGCTCTACGGCGACGGCGAGGAACTCACGCGGTCGGAGATGCGGGCGATCGCGGACGCGTGGCGACCGTATCGGAGCTATGCGACCCGCTACGTGTGGGCGGACTACGAGTCGTGAGGCGTGGCGGCCACCGACGACTCTCTTGGCGAACAGCCGACATCAGCCGAACCCCGGGTGTACCTACGGAGTGAATCGCACGCGACGGCGACGTCGGGCACCCGCGAACCGTCGCGTGGCCATCGTCAGGACATGGGCCGGTTGGCCGCGTCTTCGGATATAAACCGTCGCTCGCTTTGCCGTTCACTACTTATACGAGGCGTCCGCTGGCGGATTACTCCTCCTCGAGGACCGGGCCGTCCTCGCGCTCGGCGGGCTCGGCATCGGCCCGCTTCCGGACGTCGACGCGGTACTGTTCGAGGATGTCGCGGCCGAGCAGCAGCGGGTACTCCATGTGTCCGCGGTCCTCGACGCTCGCGGTGACGGTGTGTTGGTTGCCGCCGACGCCGATGACGAGGTCGACGACTGGGCGGGCCTTGCCGCTCCTGACGCTCCCCGATTTCACGCGAGTCATGCTCTTAATCGGTCCGGCACCGATCTCCGCGGCCAGCTTGGTATCGATGCTCGTCCGGGTCGCGCCCGTGTCGGATTTCGCGAGCGCCTGCGTCGACCCGGACGTCCCGGTGACGACGACCTCCTCGATGTAGCCGATCACGGGCAACTCGTCGGGTTGCGGCCGTGGCTTCGGCGCGCACGACGGCCGGGAGTCGTCGAGGGTTCGTGAAAGCTGTTCCACGGTCGTCTCGTCGACTTCGCCGTCGACCGTCTCGATGGCGAGTTTGGCGATGTACGGGGCCGGCGAGCGGCCGGTCGCCTTAAATAGTCCTTTGAAGCCGGCGGTGGGGTTCACCTCCAGGACGTACCAGCCGTCGTACCCCTCGACGAGGTCGACGCCGGCGTAATCGAGCCCCATCACCTCTGCGGCGTACAGCGCGGTCTCCGCCGCTTCCTCGGGCATGTCGTCGGTGGCGTCCTCGACGGCACCGCCGAGGGCGACGTTCGTCCGCCAATCGCCCTCCGGCGCGTAGCGATACATTGAGCCGACGATCTCCTCGCCGACGACGTAGACGCGAAGGTCCCGGTGTTTCTTGTCGTCCCGGTCGATCAGCTGTTGGAGGAACGCCTGCCGGTTCCCGACCTTCGGGTTCACGCGCTCCGTGAGGTCGACCTTCCACGTCCCGCCGCCGTGGGTGCCGATCGCGGTCTTGTAGACGCCGACGTCGCCGAACCGTTCGCGATCCTCGTTGAGCCGGTCGTTCGAGAGCGCAAGCAACGCGTCGGGAACGCGGATGTTCCAGTCGGCGAGGTTCGCGGCGGTCGCGAACTTGTGGATCGATGCGAGGACGGCGTCCGGCTCGTTGAGCATCGGGCGGATGCGCTCGAAGGTCGCCGCGAGTCCGAGCAGTTCAGCGGGTTGTCCGGTGTTCGACAACAACAGGCGGTTCGCGATCACGTCGACGGCCGGCTCGACGTCGACTTCGCCGTCCTCGACGCTTATGGCGACGTTCTCCTCGCGCAACCACACTGGGTCGTGACCGAGATCCTCGACCGCGTTTAAGATCGCCTTCGTCTCCTTGCTGTTGTGTAGCGACAGCACCCCCACCCGTACCGGATCAGCAGACATACGGTACTCTGCACCCGGGGAGGTAAAAATAACGACGATCGATTTGTATCACTCATATACCAGGTAGTTCAGCCACGCAGTCGCTCACGAACTCGGGCGCTTATCGATCCCCCGGCTCATCGTGTTCGGGGCGCATGGTCGCCGCGAAGTAGTCGACCTCCCGTGGGTCCTTCGAAAGCGATCGAACGCCAGGTTCACCACAGCTCGGACAGGTGGCCGGCATCGTCGCGAGCGCGAATGCCGTCGCACACGCGGGACAGACGACGTGCACGAGCGCGATCCCGGTTGGAACGTTCATGCGTGTGATACGCTCGGCACGCATTAAATAGACCCCGCGTGATCGGGACTCGTATTCGACGGAAATCCCCAGGGAGGGCACCGGAGTGAAACTGAACGGACTGACGATGAAGCCGCTAGGTTCGGGCGGTTTCGAGCGGAAGCAACCGGGTGATGAACTGCCCGGTCAGTAGGAGGCGGCGCGCTTGTCGAGGCCGGCCGCCTCGATGTCCTCGCCGTCAACGGAGGTCCGAAGCACGTCCATGCCGTCGTCGCGGTCGACCCCGAAGTTGGTCGCGTACAGCTCCTCCAGCCGGTCGTATTCGTCGGCCGAAAGGGGTGGAACGTCGCTCGCGGCGCTCCACTCGGCGATGTCCTCGGCGGTTCGGAACGTCGGCGTAACCGAGGCGACCTCGTCGTGGTACAACAGCCACGCGATGGAGGCCTGCGAGAGCGTCCGTGTCCCCTCGGCGTGGTCGGGGTCCTCCAGGAAGCGGATCGCCTCGACCTTCTCCCAGCCGGTCTCGTACCACTCCTGTGGGCGGTGCGCTCGGTGGTCGCCCTCCTCCAAGACGGTGTCCGGGTTCACCTGCTCGTTGAGGAGCCCCGAGGAGTGCGGGACGCGGGCGATAACCGACGTGTCGGAGCCCAGCTCACGGATCGTGTCGATGAAATGTCGTCCGGGTTCCTGTTCGAAGAGGTTGAAGACGGTCTGGACCGCGTCGAACTCCTCGTATTCGACTGCCGCGTCGCCCTCGGCCAGCCAGCCGATCGAGGGACCGAGCGCCCAGCCGAGCGCCCGAACGCGGCCGTCGGCTTTCCATTCTCGGAGCAGCTCACGGACCTCCTCGTCGACCTCGCTGACGTTCGCGTTGTGCAGCTGGAGGAGGTCGACGTAGTCGGTGTCGAGGCGGTCAAGCGAGCGCTCGAAGGCGGTTTCGAGGTACTCCCGGTCCAACTCTTTTGGGAGCTCGCCGTGGCCGGCCTGCGGGTTCTCATAGAAGTCGTAGCCGATCTTCGTCGCGAGCGTCACCTCGTCTCGGCGACCATCTATCGCCTTTCCGATGATCCGTTCGCTGTCGCCATGGCCGTAGACGTCGCCCGTGTCGAGGTAGGTGATCCCGTGATCGAGTGCCGTCTCGACCATCCCGATGGCTTCCGCCTCGGTTCGGTCCCCCCACCAGTTCGTGCCGACGACCCACGCGCCGAAGCCGACTTCGGATACTTCGACGCCGGAGCGTCCGAGTTCACGGTAGTGCATGCCCATCTATTGACGATCGGGGCACTTAGGGGGTGCGGTCCGATCCCGATGGAGGGTCGACTTTCGACAGTGTCACTCCTCACGTTCCGACCGTCGCGTCGGATCCGAGCGAAGCGTCCGATCTCGGCCACGTCAGTCGTTCTCGCGGCCGGTCGCACCCGGTATTTTTATTACGCCGACGGCCACCACGTTTCATAATGAGTGGACGACCCCTCGACGTGCTCGAAGCGTCGCTTTCGGAGCCCGTGACCGTACATCTCAAGGACGGCACGACCTACTACGGGATCCTCGCCGGGTACGACCAGCACATGAACGTCGTGATCGATCCCGAGGATGGCGTCGTCGACCGGATCGGAGACGACCTCGACGGCGAGTTCGCCGTCGCCATCGAAGACACAACGATTATACGCGGCGATAACGTCGTCACGATCAAAGCATGACCGGCTCCGGTACGCCCTCTCAAGGGAAAAAGAACAAGACGGTTCACGTGAAGTGTCGACGGTGCGGCGAGAAGTCCTACCACCGAACCAAGGAGCGCTGCTCCTCCTGCGGCTTCGGGAAGTCCGCGAAGCGCCGCGGCTACTCCTGGCAGTCGAAAGCCGGCGACCACTGATCGCCCGCACCACCGGCTTTCGTTTTTCATCGCCCATCGACACCTCGATGAGCGGTAGGGCCATCCCACGTCGCCGTCGACACCCTTAACACCGGAAGGTCGCGACGTACGGGTAATGAGTACGGACGCGTCGAGTGAGGCCGACTCGGACGGATCGGACGGGACTGAGTCGGAGGCGTTCGCGAACGCTTGTCGATCGCTCGTCGATCGCATTCTGGCCGGCGAGGTCGACCGCGAGGACCTCGAATCCGCGAAGCTTGAGGCCTGTTCGGAGTTCTCCTCGCCGAAGGTTCCGAAGAACACCGCGATCCTCGATCACGCCCCCGATGAGGCCCGCGAGGACGTCCTTGAGGTCGTTCGCCGCAAACCCGTCCGGACGGCATCCGGGGTTTCGCCGGTCGCGATCATGACCTCCCCGGAGACCTGCCCGCACGGGAAGTGTCTCTACTGCCCGGGCGGTCCCGCCTCGAAGTTCTCCTCCGCACAGGCGTACACCGGCCACGAGCCCGCCGCCGCCCGCGGCAAACAGAACGACTACGACCCGTATGGGCAGGTGACCCTCCGGCTCGAACAGCTCCGAAAGATCGGCCATCCCGTCGACAAGGTCGAACTCATCCTGATGGGCGGGACGATGACGGCCCGCTCACACGACTACCAGGAGTGGTTCGTCAAACGGGCCCTACAGGCGATGAACGACTACGACCTCGATGCGGACCCGGAGCCGGCGGAGGGCGAGTCGTTCGCCCAGTCGCCTACTGACGTCGAATTCGAGTATCTGGAGGACGTGATCGCCGAGAACGAGACGAACGAGATCCGAAACATCGGAACGACCTTCGAGACGAAGCCGGACTGGTGTGACCCCGAACAGATAGACCGGATGCTCGATCTCGGCGGCACGAAGGTGGAGGTCGGGGTCCAGACGACCTACGAGCGGATCAACCGCGAGATGCACCGCGGCCACGGCAACGAGGCCTCCCGAAACGCCAACCGCCGGCTTCGTGACGCCGCGTTCAAGATGGGCTTCCACATGATGCCGGGCCAGCCGGGGATGACGAGGGAGATGTGTCTGGAGGACTTCCGACAGCTCTTCGAGAACCCGCGCTGGCGGCCCGATTACCTGAAGATCTACCCGACGCTCGTCGTCGAGGGAACCCGGATCTACGACGACTGGCACCGTGGGGAGTTCGAGCCGCTCTCCAACGAGGAGGCGGCGGACCTCATCGCGGAGGTCATGGGGATGATCCCGAAATACACCCGCCTACAGCGCGTCCAGCGCGACATCCCGGCCGACTTCATCGAGGGGGGTGTCTGGAAATCGAACCTCAGACAGCTCGCCGCACAGCGGGCCGAGGAGCAGGGGATCGTCCAGCGAGATATCCGGGCGCGTGAAGTCGGTCACAACGAGGCGGATCCCGACCCCGACGACGTCGAACTCGACGTGTTCACCTACGAGGCGGCCGGCGGCACGGAGCACTTCATCTCGTTCGAGGATCCGGTTCGGGACCTCCTCATCGGCTTCTGTCGGCTCCGGTTCCCCTCGTTCGCACCGGATCAGCCCGGCGCGCCGGGGACGGCGACGGACGACGTCCGCCGGGAGCTTCGCGATGCGGCACTCGTGCGTGAGCTGCACGTCTACGGTAGCGAGGTCGCCCTCGGCGGCGACGGCGACTGGCAACACCGCGGCTACGGACGGCAGCTCCTCGAACACGCGGAGGGGATGGCACGCGATGCCGGATACGGGAAGGTCGCCGTTATCTCGGGGATCGGTGCACGCGAGTACTACCGGGAGAAGCTTGGATACGCTCAGGACGGCCCGTACGTCTCGAAGCGGCTCTAA
>Ga0207421_10000910_pt1 | contig 38439 bp, 37 predicted proteins | sample SodLakKL_010_SED_4_FD_187542 | JGI IMG/M metagenome (GOLD analysis project Ga0207421, IMG submission 187542) | Alkaline sediment microbial communities from Lake Tanatar, Kulunda Steppe, Russia - 8KL_010_SED (SPAdes) (version 2) | ecosystem: Environmental > Aquatic > Non-marine Saline and...
AAGGGCAGATGTTTGCTATAGCGGACAAGATGCTTGGAGGCGGAAGGATCAGAGTTATGTGTGAAGATGGTAAATCAAGGATGGGTAGGATCCCTGGAAAGCTTAAGAAAAGGATGTGGATGAGAGAAGGGGATCTGTTGATAGTCAAACCCTGGGACTTTCAGGACGAAAAAGCAGAAGTTGAATACAGATATACCCGGACTCAGATCAACTACCTTAAAAGAAGAGGAGATATTCCTTCAAGTATTGATATTTTTTGATCAGCTCAAAAAGTTGTTTACCCATAGAAAAATATTAAACCAAATAGTCATATATACGTGAGGATTCACGATGGCCCGGATCAAAGTAATCAAAGATGTCACGGATTTCGTACCCATACTTCGTGCGGTGAGCACTCAAACTAAAAAGGAAGTTTTCACCGAGTTAGCGGACGATTGGAAAACGTCGGACGAGATAGAGGAAAAATACGGTGATGAGGGTCGAGAAGCCCTTACACTATTCGAAAAGATGAAACTGGTGGAAACGCGGTGGCAGCATACGGACCGCGAAACCAAGAAGGCATATCACACATACTATTCCTCAGTACACATCGACGCTTCGGTTCCAGTCAGCGAGATAAGCGAGGTGCTCTATGCAGCCATGCTGGAAGATGAAAAATTCGTGGAGATCGAAGATAAGATATTAGAACAGGTTCAAAAGGGTGAGAACTTCGCCAAAGATATCAGCGAGATGCTTGAGGTGTCACCTCTTACATTGAAGAGTATGGTAAAGCGTTCGGTAAAGCTAGATTACCGTGGCCATCGCATCCTAGAGTTGAAGGAGTGAGGTATTATGGACCTGGACGATCTGAATATATTCGAGAAGTATTCGACCGGTACTTTCGCACTCGTTCTAGGGATGGCCATAATCGGCACTATTACCTATGTGATATATGTTTTAGCTCCCCTTTATGGTCCAGATAGATCGATCTTTCTGCTGTCTTTCTTGGTGATCATCTTGGGAGTTTTCATCCCCTTCTCATTTTTCATAGAGATGCTTTTCGACGATATACCTGATGTGGTTGGAAAGTTCGTAGCTGGTATATTATTTGCAGGGATAGTCTGGACATCATACCATGCAGCGACCAGTGAAGATGTCGTGGGGAACGACCTGGTACTGTACATGGTGCTTCCCGCATTTTTCTCCATACTCACGGCTTTGATCGCGGTTAGGGGAGTTCTCATACCGACCCTTGAAGAGAGTAGTTTTACGGTGGATTGGGATGAGGGTGAAGAGAGCATCATAGACGACGAGGGGGACGAGGAACATCCTTTAGATGATGAGGATGATGAAGAATTATTCCCTGAAGAGATCGATGATTCCTGGTGAACTCGATTGGTAGCAGTATTAAGACTTGGCCATAGACCTGAGCGGGATAAACGTATGACAACTCACGTCGCTTTGACCGCTAGAGCATTCGATGCCGACAAGATGTTCATCACAGATAAAGACAGCCGGGTGGAGAAAACCATAAATGATGTGACCGATAGGTTTGGAGGAGATTTTGAGATCGTCGAGAGAAGAGATTGGAAGGGATTGATCTCCGATTGGAAAGGTGATGTGGTGCATCTGACGATGTACGGAGAAAATATCGATGAATTCTTCGGTTCCGTTGCTCTGAAGGATCCACTGATAATCGTTGGTGCTGAGAAGGTTCCAGGGGACGTTTATAGGATGTCCGACTACAACGTCGCTGTTGGGAACCAACCCCACTCGGAAGTTGCGGCACTAGCTATATTCATGGACCGTTTCAATGAGAGGAAAGTAAAACGTGATTATCCCGATGCCCGCATATCAGTCATGCCTTCTAAAGGAAAGAAAAGGATGGTGGACTATTCCAAGATACCGACCATCGACGAATGCTACGGATTCTGCGTGGAGAGGGGTATGGATGAGGATTTGATGAAACACACCCTTTCAGTCTTGGAGCGTGCATTCATCCTTCAGTATGAACATGGTGGAGATCTAAAACTGGTGATCGCAGGAGCTATGTTGCACGATATAGGTAGGACCATCAGTCATGGTCCAGATCATGGGGTGGTAGGTGCCAAGATAGTGAGAGAGCAGGGTTGGGATGAAGTGCTGGCGAAGATAGTCGAAAGGCACGTCGGTGGGGGTATAAGCAAGGAGGAAGCCGAAGAACAAGGATTGCCATCAAAAGACATGATACCCGAAACCATCGAAGAAAAGATAGTGTGTCATGCGGATAATACTGCAGGTGGTAGGGAAAGGTTCGAGGAACTGATCCATAGGACAAGATCCACGGGCTATCAGAATAGTGCAGATAGGATGGATGAATTAGCAGAATTCTTTAAAAAAAAGTAAAAAAAGGGGTTTAAAGGAGTTTTTCTTCAGGACCGATATCCATCATGGTGAAACCTGAGTTCACCTTGGGGTAGAAGTCCGTTGACTTTTCGGGCATCCGCTCGCCGTTCTTTGCCGTTCGCAGTACCTGTTCAGGTCTGGTTGCATTAACCAGGAACGCCACAGTGGCATCACCTTCTTTCACTCGCTTAACGGCGTCGTCGAGCCAACGTTCATAGGCTATGGTTTCATCTATTGCAAGTTCCTTCGCGCCCATGATGCCTTCGAAGATAACGTCCCTGAGTATGACCACGTCTAGGGATCTGTAATCTTCGGAATAGTCGCTGTCCATGAATTTTTCCACCGATGATAGGTCTGGGATGCTTATGCCTACCGCTTTATCCCCATCGTACATGACGAAGGATATCTTATCTTTATGTTCTTCTAGATAAGACTCTGCATCACCTATCTCTAGTTCGGTAGCATCGAAGTGTTCACGTATCTGCTCCAGATGATCTGAGCTAACATCATGTTTTAAGAGTAAACGATGACCGGGGAGTACGACGAGCCCAGGATCCTCCACGGGTACCATGTAAGTCATACGCCAATTGAATGCATGGTCCTCGGTATGATCGGGATACTTTTCCCTCATCTCATCACGATGAGTGACCGCGGTCTCATATCGGTGATGGCCATCTGCTATGACCACCTGCTGTCCATCCAAAACTTCCTGTACCTTCTCGATGGCACGCTCTTCAGAAAGCCGCCAAACCCGGCTGTGCACTCCGTATTCGTCCTCGGCTTCGAAGTCAGGCTCTCTAGCTGCGATCTCATCGAATATATCGATGGTGGTTCCATCGGCGTCGCTGTAAAGCATGAATCCCGGCTCCAGGTTCTTATCGGTGGCTCTCAGCATGTTCAATCTATCGATCTTCGGACCTTTGTGTGTCTTTTCATGAGGGAGTACAACCTTCTCTTCGAATGGATGCAGTTTCACTGCAGATATGAAGCCCTTCCGTGTGTGCTTCTTACCCAGTACTTCGAATCGCTGATAGTAAACGTAGATGGACGGCTCTTTATCCTTTAGTAGGATCTCTTCTTCCATCCATTTCTGCAAGCTTGTGGACGCGGCTTCGTACCTATCTTCTTCCCGAGGAAGGATCAACCTGCAGTAGTTGTAAGGGCTATTTTTGTAGTACTTTTCCTGCAGCTCATCGGGGATCTTATCATAGGGCTGGGTGATCACTTTCTCCATGGAGTCGATCTTGCCTTTGTTATATTGTATATTGCGGAATGGTCGGACCTTAACCATGGGATCAGCCCCTTTTCTGCAGTTCGGCGATAACTTTCTCAGCTGCCTGGGTGCCAGCTCTCGCTTGTCCTTCCAAGGTCTGTCCGCCTATGTGGGGCGTCGCATGGAAGTTATCGAGGGTGAACAGTGGATTATCTCCAGGTGGTTCTTCGGCAAAGACGTCCTTACTGGCGAACCTTATTTCGCCATCTGTTAGGGCCTCATAGAGTGCATCCTCATCGACCACGCCCCCGCGTGAACAATCTACTAATACCGCAGATCCTTTCATCTTCTTGAACTCTTCAGTGCTTAACAGATGATGTGTCGAATCGATGTGAGGTACGTGTAAGGTGATGAAGTCGCTTTCAGTAATGATCGTGTCCAAGTCGACCATATTAGCAGGTCCGGGGTCCTCTACATCGACAACATCGAATGCGATGACTTTCATACCGAAACAGTCTGCTCTTTTGGCAACTTCATGACCTATATTGCCGTATCCGATTATACCCAGTGTTTTTCCGTAGATCTCGTTGCTTTTCAACTCCTTCTTTATCCACTTTCCTTCCCTGAGGCTGTTGGTACCTGCAACTACATTCCTGTAAGCTGCGAACATGTGGGTGAATACCAACTCAGCTACGGAGATCGTTGTGGCCGTGGGTGTGTTGTAAACGGCGACTCCTTTTTCCTTTGCATATTCTACATCGATATTATCCAAGCCGATACCCGGCCTACCGATGGCCTCTAGATTTTTCGCCGCATCTAATGTCGGTTCTCTGACCTTTGTGGAACCGCGTACTATCATGGCATGATAAGGGGGCACCATTTTGGTCAATTCTTCCTTTGACATCCCGAACTTTTGATCCACTTCAAATCCCGCTTCTTCCAGCATCTCTATGCCTTCTTCAGCGATGGGGTTGCATACCAATACTTTCTTTGCCATGGATATCACAGCCCTGCTACTTCTTCTATGGCATCGGTGAGCTCTTTTACATCCTCTACGGTGTGCTCTCCCATGTGACCGATACGGAAGGTCTTTTCCTTCAGTTGTTTTCCATATCCGTTCGAGAAGAGGATACCGTATTTCTCATCGATCTCCTGACGTAGTTCGTTTATGTTCAATCCCTGTGTATTTTTGATCGTGCTGACCGTTTGTGACCAGTAACCTTCTTCTGGGAACATATCGAAGTGTTTCTTAGCCCATTTTTGGGTGTATTCAGCCATATCCTTGTGCCTTTGATCTCTCGCTTTATGGCCTTCCTCAAGCATACGTTTCATCTGCTTTCTGTAAGCGAGCATGAGTGAGATCGCTGGTGTGGAATGAGTTTGACCTTTCTTGTTGTAGTAATCTATGTTCCTTTGGAAACCTGCATACCATGAAGCAGAATCTGAGTTCGCCTCTCGTTCGTATGCCTTATCGTTCACAACACATACAGCTAATCCAGGAGGCATAGCAAAAGCCTTCTGTACTGAGGTGAATATGACATCGATGTTGCTTCCTTCTATGTCTATGTGATCCCCACCTAGAGCTGATATTGCATCAACTATGAACAATGTGTCTGGGAAGTCCTTCATTACCTCTCCTATCTCCTCTAGTGGATTTCTAATACCGGTTGATGTTTCATTCATCACACATGTGAAAGCGTCGTAATCTTTTTTCTCCAATGCCTCCCTAACATCCTCTGGTTTAACCGCTTTTCCCCACTCGTACTCCAGTCTATCGACGTTTTTTCCAAGACGTTCTGCGATATCCGCCTGCCTTTGAGAAAAACTTCCGCAGGTCGAACAAAGAACTCTGTCATCGACGCAATTCATTATGGAACTCTCCATGAAGAGCGTACCGGATGTAGACAGAATTATCACGTCGTTTTCAGTACCGAGGAACTTCTTGGTGTCTTCCGTCATGGTAGTGAACAACTCAGTCATCGTTTGGGAACGGTGACCGAACATCCACTCTTCCATCTCTTCTATTATCTCCTTCTTGACCTCTGTAGGTCCCGGGATGAACAATTTTGTGTGCTTATCCTTCATTTACGCCACCTGGTTGGGCATTTAAGAGTGTGTATATAATGGTTGTGTTTTACACTTGTGAAGACCCAACACATTTTTATATACCTCAGATTCCTACTTTGAATCGGTGGAAACCCATCAGCGATATAACTAAGACCATATCCGACACGGCTTACAAAGCCTACGAAAGGAAGCTATTCAAGGAAATAAAGAGTAAAAGGAAGATACCCACACACATCGCCGTGATAATGGATGGGAATAGAAGATTCGCTAGACAGCTCGGATTAGAGGAAGGCATGGGGCATATCAAAGGTAAGGACAAACTGGAAGATATGCTGGGATGGTGTCTCGAGCTGGGCATAAAGATACTCACTGTTTACGCATTCTCTACTGAGAACATCAAGCGGGATTCAGAACAGGTCGAAAAACTGATGGAACTGTTCGAAGACAACTTCAGGAAGGCGGCCGAGGACGATAGGGTTCACAAGCACAAGGTGAGGATAAAGGCCATCGGTGCCCTTGACATACTCCCTCCAGAAGTCAGAGATGCTATAGAGTATGCTGAAGAGAAGACCAAAGATTATTCAGAGTATCATTTCAACATCGCCGTGGCATATGGAGGACGGGAAGAACTACTGCAGGCAATCAGGAAGGTGGCCCGAGACGTAAAGGATGGTGTGATAGGTGTGGAAGACATAGACCAAAGGGCTGTGGCAGATAGGTTATACACATCGGACTTGCCCGATCCCGACCTGATCCTCCGTACGAGTGGTGAAGAACGTGTATCTAACTTCCTCATCTGGCAGTTGGCATATTCGGAACTGTACTTCACAGATGTGTATTGGCCCGGTTTTAGGAAGATCGATTTCCTCAGGGCCATCCGATCTTACCAGAAGAGACAGCGAAGGTGGGGAGAGTGAAGATAACTTACCAGCAAATGATCGCCATTTTCGCAGTTGTAATAATGATCTTTCTGATATTGAACATTTACTATCCCCAGGTAGGAACCATGGTCACCTTTGGAGTGTTGGTGCCTATATTCATAATATATAAAGTGTATCAGTACACAAAGAAAGATGAAGAATGAATATTAAAGCCTCTTTAAACTGATACAATACCCTCACCATTTCATTCCACTCTCAAGTTCATCAACTATAATTGTTGTTAATCTTCTCCAAAAAACGGTCGGTACCTAAAATCACCATAGATTTTTTTACTAAGCTCAAAAAAAATTGAACGGGCGTGAGGGGATTCGAACCCCCGATTTACAGCTTAGGAGGCTGTCGCCATATCCAGACTTGGCCACACGCCCAGATTCAAATGGATGAAAAATGATGTATGGTGGGCCCGACCGGATTTGAACCGGCGACCATCTGGTTATGAGCCAGACGCTCCACCAGACTAAGCTACGGGCCCTTGATGTGTGTTGTGATATCTGAATATGGTATTTAAGGTTGATGGAATGGGCCGAGGCGGATTTGAACCGCCGATCTTCGCCTTTCTGACCGTATTTTCTACGGTTGTAAGGGCGACGTCAGAACCCCTAGACCACCGGCCCATGAATGAGTTTTGCGGATGATTGGACTTCCTCAGAGTATGATATATATTTAATCCTTTTGACCGGAAAGAGTAATTCTTATCCTCTCACTTCATACCAAGTTATCGATCGTTCAGCGAGAAGTCCCCACTTGATGTTTTCAGGCCGATAAAAAAAGTATATACAAATGCTGCGACAAACACCTCGGATGGGGATAAATAGGAGGGTAAAAGGTAGCAGGTTGAAAGATATTACCTACTTTGAACCTAAATATTGTTCAAATCTCTACACGTATACATTTGATGCAGAGATATGACACATGTCTGCAAAAAATAATTATAGAGGTCCCTGATAGTGACTTGGTGCTTTTAGATGATAGAAATCAGGTTTCACGGAAGAGGTGGACAAGGTGCGGTAACAGCATCCGAGTTCCTCGCCCGGGCTGCGTTTTTGGAAGGGAACGACGTTCAGTCGTTTCCGATGTATGGAGTAGAAAGAAGAGGTGCCCCGGTCACCGCCTTTACTAGGATAGACAGTAAAGCGGTCAGGAACAAGGCACAGATCCACGAGCCGGACATTGTAATCGTTATGGACATGGCTCTTTTGGACGCTGTGGATGTTACTGCAGGACTCAAGCCAGACGGAAAAGTGATACTCAACACGGATAAAGCTCCGGATGATATCGATCTCGGAGTAGATAATCCGATGTACACAGTGGATGCCAGCAGTATAGCGGTGGAGCATAGATTGGGTTCTAAGGTGGCACCCATCGTGAACACTGCCATACTCGGCGCCATCGTCAGGGCTACAGGGGTAGTTGATATCGATACGCTGGTGGACGTTGTGCGCAACAACGCACCGGCAAAGAAAGAAGAGAATGCAAAGGCCACCAAACAAGCCTACGAAGAGGTAAGAGGTGAAGACATTGAGTGAAGAAGAAGTTTTTAGAATAGTTATCGACCCAAAGGATCATAGAGATCTACCTAGAGCGGTTATCACCGACTGTCCCTCCCATCTTATGACCAAGACCGGGAGCTGGAGGACGCTCAGACCCATCGTCGATTTAGAAGAATGTATCAAGTGCGGGATCTGTTGGAAATTCTGCCCGGACGTATCCATAGAGGTGAAGGAAGAAGGTGCTGTGGTCGATTATGACTACTGTAAGGGATGTGGGATATGTGCTAAGGAATGTCCTGTAGATGCCATAGATATGAAAAAGGAGGCAGACTATGTCTGAAATGAAGATCGTATCAGGTAACTTTGCCGCAGCCTACGGTGCCAAACTCTCTAGAGTCGAAGTCGTAGCTGCGTACCCTATCACACCACAGACCGAAGTCGTGGAGAAGATAGCGGAGTTGGTTGCAGAGGGAGAGATGGATTCGGAATACATCAAGGTGGAGAGCGAGCACTCGGCCATGGCCGCCTGTATAGCGGCATCTAACGCCGGAGCAAGGGCTTACACCGCATCTTCAGCCCACGGACTTGCGCTGATGCACGAACTGCTCATATGGGCATCGGGTGCGAGGCTGCCGGTGGTCATGACCAACATCAACAGAGCCATGGGACCTCCATGGAGTGTCTGGGCGGATCATCACGATACTTTAGCTCAGAAAGGTACCGGTCAATTACAGTTCTTCTGTGAAAGCAATCAGGAAGTGCTTGACAGCGTTATCATGGCGTACAAGATCTGCGAGGATGAAGATATAATGTTACCCGCCATGGTCGTTGAAGACGCTTTCATCTTGAGCCATACAAAAGAGCCGGTTGAGATCTATGACCAAGAACTGGTTGATGAATTCCTACCCTCTTACGATCCTGATTACAAGTTGGATGTGGATCAACCACTCGGTTTCGGTTCTCTGGGTATGCCAGACTGGTACATGGACTTCAGATACAAGATAGCAGAAGCCTTCGAGAAGGCTCCAGATAAGATAATGGAAGTAAACAAAGAGTTCGAAGAAGTCTTCGGAAGGGACCCCGGTGGACTCATCGAGGAGTACAAAACAGACGGTGTCGACGTACTGATAGTCACAATGGGTTCGATATCGAGTACATCTAAGGATGTAATAGACGAGCTCAGAGAAGAAGGACATAACGTCGGTCTTGCAAGACTGAGAACATTCAGACCGTTCCCAGTCGAGGAGTTCAGAAAACTGACCAAGGGAGTGAACGTAGTCGGCGTTATGGACCGCAGTTATACATTCGGTCACGGTGGAGACGCCGCTAGAGAGATCAAAGATGCGCTCTACGGACACCGGGATGTGATCTTGAAGGATTACATAGTCGGACTTGGAGGTAGAGATCTGACACCTAAGATACTCAAGAACGTGATGTTGGACGCTATCTCACTACAAGATAAAGGATTAGATAAGGAGATCGAATGGGTCGACCTTAAGATCAACCAAGAAAGATGGAGGCGATAAACATGGCAAAAGTACCTGAAATGGAATTGATGAACAAAGGAACGACGGCCTGTCCCGGATGTGGAGCGGCACACGCCATGCGTTACATGCTCAAAGCATTGGGTAAAAAGACTATGATCAACATACCCGCCTGCTGCTGGGCTGTTATCCCTGGTGTATATCCTTCCAGGAATCTGGAGATACCACTACTGTACACGGCCTTCGAAACCACAGGCGCATCTTCGTCCGGTGTTAGAGCGGCATTGAACGCAAAGGGAATAGACCCGAGAGAGATCACCGTCGTAGGTTTCGCCGGTGACGGAGGAACGGCAGATATAGGTATCCAGGCACTTTCCGGTTGTTTAGAAAGGGGTACCGACACCATACAGGTGATGTACGACAACGAGGCTTACATGAACACCGGTATCCAAAGAAGCGGTGAAACACCATATGGTGCATGGACAACCACCACGCCAGTTGGAAGTCAAAAAGCATGGAAAAAGAATCCAAAGAAGAACATGATGGAAGTGGTGAACGCACACGGCATCCCCTACGCAGCTACCGTGAGTATCGGTCATCCTGAATCGATGATCGAGAAGATACAGAAGGCTAAGGATATACCTGGGCCTAAGTTCATACACATCTATGCTCCGTGCCCGACCGGCTGGAGATCGGATCCTTCGAACACCATCGAGCTATGTAAATTAGCCGTGGACAGCTGTGTGTTCCCATTGTACGAGATAGAAGATGGTAAATACAATATCTATAAGAAGCCGAAGAACAAGATACCTGTGAAAGACTACCTCAAATTACAGGGTAGATTTAGACACCTTCCGGAAGAAGAGGTAGAGATGATACAGGAAAATGTGGACAAGGAATGGGAACTGCTTCTGAAGAAAGAAGAGTTCACCAACGATTAGGAGATGAACACATGAAAGAACTCCTCGACGATGAACCGGGTAAACAGATGATGTTGTTAGGGAACGAAGCCATAGTCCGAGGTGCCCTTGAAGCTGGTATAGGACACGGCTCCACATACCCTGGGACACCATCATCAGAGATAGGTAACACCCTTGAGAATATCGCCAAAGATTATGGCATGTACTTCGAGTACTCGGCCAATGAAAAGGTGGCCATGGAAGTGGCCGCCGCTGCGGCTGCATCCGGTGTGAGATCCATGGCTTGGATGAAACACGTTGGTGTGAACGTAGCAGCCGACGCTTTGATGACGTTGATGTACTGCGGTGTAAGAGCAGGTATGGTGATAGTGGCTGCAGGCGATCCCTCGGTACACTCCAGCCAGAACGAACAAGATAACCGGTACTATTCCGTACTGGGAAGCATACCCATGCTGGAGCCTACCAGCCCGCATGAAGCGAAGGAGATGGTCAAGTACGCCTTCGACCTCTCCGAGGAACTGGAACTTCCTGTTCTGGTGAGGACCACTACCAGGGTCAACCACGCTAGGGGAGTGGTCACCTTTGGAGATATAAAAGAACCTGCTCCAAAGGGACACTTTGACAAGGATCCCGGACGCTTCGTAGCGGTACCTCAGAACGCCCGTAAGAACCATCCACGATTGTTGAAACAGATAGGTAAAGCGAAGCCGATCTCAGAGGGCTCTCCATTCACCGAGGAATTCGAAGTGGATGATCCTGAACTGCACGTGATCGGTTCTGGTGCCGGATTCAACTACATTTACGAACTAAGGGAGATATACGATCTTCCCATATCTATATTGAAGCTCGGTATGACCAATCCGTTCCCTGAAGAGAGGGTCGGAGAATTTATCAAAGGTGCAGACCGATTACTGGTGGTCGAGGAGTTAGAACCGTTCCTTGAAGATAAAGTTCTATCTTTAGCTAAAAAATATAATCCATCACTAGAGGTTTACGGTAAACACACCGGTCACTTCTCACGCCTTTACGAGTATGACCCCAACGTGGTGCGTGAAGCCGTATCCAAGCTGATGGACGTACCCGCTGGAGGAGAGCCACTCGATGCAGATGAATATGAGCTTCCTTCAAGACCTCCGTCTTTGTGCCCAGGGTGCCCTCACCGAGCTACATACTACGCTGTGAAGAAGGCTTTGGGTAAAACAGAAGCTGTATTTTCAAGCGATATAGGATGTTACACTCTAGGTGTACAGGATCCATTGAATACTGCTGACTTCCTACTCTGTATGGGTGGGAGCGTCGGAGCTGCCGGCGGTTTCTCCAAGAACACGGATCAGCAGGTGTTCGCCTTCCTAGGCGACTCGACATTCTTCCACTCTGGATTGCCGGCCCTGGTCAGTGGCGTGTACAATCAGCATGATTTCGTTTACGTGGTGATGGACAATAGAACAACAGCCATGACCGGACATCAACCACATCCGGGAACCGGTAGGACAGGTATGGGAGATCCCGCACCGATGCTGTCCATAGAGGATCTAGCCAGGGGAGCCGGAGTCGAGTTCGTAGAGACTGTGAATCCATACGAGATCGAGAAGACCATAGATGTATTCAAGAGGGCTATCGAGCATCCAGGGATATCGGTCGTTGTTACGAAATATCCATGTGTACTTTTGGAGAAGAAGAAGTTGAGTAATCCACCATATAAAGTGGACCAAGATGAATGTAAACGTTGCTACATATGTGTAAATCAACTGGGATGCATCGCCCTGGTTAAGGAAGGTGACGATGTAATCATCGACCCCACACTCTGCATAGGATGCAGCCACTGTGTCCAGGTGTGTCCCTTCGATGCCATAGTTCCGGAGGTGGAAGAATGAACCTAGAGATAGTAGGAGTTGGCGGACAGGGTATTCTCCTTGCATCAAAAGTCCTTGGCAGAGCGGCCCTGGACAAAGGTCTGGATGTATGGATGAGCGAAGTACACGGGATGGCACAGAGAGGTGGAGTAGTCGTAACCACCGTCAAGATAGGAGAAAAGGTCTATAGCCCACTCATCGGAGACGGTGATGCGGATGTTATTCTGGGATTCGAACCAGTGGAAACCTATCGTGCAATGAAGAAGGCTTCTGAGAAAACATGGATCGTAACCAACACTGCACCCATCGTTCCTTTCACCGTGAGTTCGGGTAAGCAGGAGTATCCAAAGCTGGAGCATGTATTCGATTCCATCCAAAAGGTCAGCGACAGAGTAGTGAAGATCGACGCAAAAGAGCTGGCTGAAGAAGCCGGTGCGGCCATAGCACAGAACATAGTGATGCTTGGTGCACTCACCGCAACAGGCGTGATACCGTTCAGCAAGGAAGAGATGCAGAAATCCATCCGTAATAGTGTTCCTGAAAGGTTCGTTGATGTGAACTTAAAAGCTTTCGAGTTAGGGTTCGAAAGTGCGAAAGGTCAGATGTAGGTTAATCAGCGAACCATGGTGAGAAGCATCTTGGTGGGTTTCTGAGCGTAAAGAGCATGGGGTACATCCGCGGGCATGAGTAGAGAATCACCCGACGTTACCTCATGATCTTTACCACCGAGTACTATCTTCAAATCACCATCGATCACCTGGACCAGTGCATCGTATGGTGCCGTATGTTCACTGAGTGATTGGCCTTCATCGAATGCAAAGAGTGTTACCGTCCCACCTTCGGCCTCCATAAGTGTTCTACTGACAACTGCATCGGTTTGTACATCTACCAAATCATCCAGTCTTATCAACCCTTCGATCTTATTTGATCCCATGGGCCATGATTTGTGATAATATTAATAACTCTTTTGCTGGGAAATCTATTTTACCATGGATTTTCTTTATCATAGCATGTACGTGAGCGTGATAGGAGGAGATACCGGTACTAGTGATGACGAGGACCTGATGATCGCCGAGGAACTGGGAAGAGGCATCGCTAGGATGGGGGCTACACTAGTATGCGGCGGTAGAGGGGGTGTTATGGAAGCCGCATGTCGAGGTGCTAAAAAAGAAGGGGGTACCACCATAGGTATATTACCTTCAGCTCGGCGAGAAGAAAAAAACGATCATGTGGACCACGGTATCGTCACCGACCTTGGAGTAATGCGTAATGCTCTGGTAGTCCTGAACGGTGATGTCGTGGTGGCTGTAGATGGAGGATACGGCACTCTGTCAGAGATAGCCTTTGCCACAAAATTCGGAAAAAGGGTGCTCGGTATAGGTACCTGGGATATTGATGTTGTAGAGTGTTTTAAAGATGTTGATAGTTTGTTGGACGAGCTCGAGGATCACCTTCTAGGATGATTTTTCCTCCCAACCCCATCCATCCATCACCGATAATATCCCTTCCAACCTTTCATATTCCACTATAAAAAATACATCGTAAGCTCTTGTCAGTCTTTTTATATTTTTACTCATGACTTTTTCACGATGATACTCTAACTTCTGAAACCCTGAGAACCTATTTACAAGTTTATCCCATTCTAAGGCAAAATCTTTAGGAGATGATGATTCAAATTTACGCCTTAGCAATTTTTTCTCCCACATGGACTGTCTTATCAGCTCCAGTCCGCTGACATGCCTGCAGTAAGCTGCAGTAAAATGTTCTTCGTCCATGTCTATACCTACCACTTTTATGTCATTTTTACGACAGTATTCGATGAGAACGGAATACGATGGCGGGGGCATCATGACTTTACCGAATTTTTCGAGGTTCTGTGAGTAGGCGATCTCCGGAGTGCTCATGCTCATCTCGTCTTCAGGTAATTCACCCTCTATATCTTTTAGTGCAATCAACTCTTCCTTGGATATGGGTAAGGCACCTACTTGGAAATCGACTTTTTTTAGGAGAGAGCTTACTTTATTTGATTCTGAGAGAAGGCCTTTAACTACCTCCACAAGGTAAACCTTTGTTCCTTTGTCCGTGATCATCACTCTCAATCACGAGCCTCCTTTTTCCTTTCTCGTAAAAGGTCCAGTACATCACGCGTTGACTCCAATTCCTTGAGTTCGTCCCTCTCTATGAGAGGGATACCTTCTAAATTAATCTTAGTATATCTCTTCTGCAGGAAGAATACAGATTCCTTTTCAGTGATGCTGGATAAATTAGAAACTATCTTTGCCTTTCTTTGAAGCACTTCACCTTTCTCATTGCCTACGCCAGAAAGTAGTACCGATCTATCATCGGAGGTGACGGCTTCGAAGGGTGCATGACAGGTGGGTATCACCCGATATCCTACCGAGTTCAGCGCTTCGAATATGAACCTCTGTACTTCGGTGAATCCTTCTAGGGATGCTAGAGCTTCCATCTTGAGATCTTTACTGTGATCTAGGGGATCCAAGGGCATTATCAGATCTTCCCCCAGATATTCTTCCATCTTCATGGCCACCTCGAGATCCACGCCCATACCGTCTTCGTACTTCTGTATGGCTTTTCGTGAAACACCTGCGACCTCAGCCATCTTTCTCAAGGATATCTGCTTCTGTTTACGCGCACTCCTCAAAAGCTCTGAATCTATGGAAACATAGAATCCACCAGGTGCTGAAAATACATAAGGTGGAACGCCTTCGAGGAACAGGTCTTCCATGGTCTCCAGAGATATCAGAGGTATACCACGTCGTGAGTATATCACCCCTCGTTCTAACGGTCTTCTCCCACCGTGTTTAGCCAGTAGGAAAGGAGAACCGTCTAGCGCATCAGCTAGTATCTTCAACTCTTTAGCATCATGAGGTCTGGATGTATCCGCGTTCGTAAGAACGCTTATGATCAGTAGGTTCTCGTCCTTTCTGGCGATGATATCAAAACTTATACCTCTCTCATTATGCCTTGCGGACAGGTAGAATCCGGCCTTTGCGAGAACTTCTCGAGCCCTTTCGATCATCTGGAAGCGGTCCATCAGTATTTAAATGAGATAGAGCTTCTATTTAAACGTGACGGTCTTCACAGGCGTGATCATGTCCAATATCCATGCTGCCACTTCTTAAACCTTCCATGTCCAGTGTTATGTAGATGAATCCTAATTCTTTCAACTTCGATATTATACCTTGGGAAAGGTCCAAGATCCTTCTCAATTCGTCCTTAGGGACCTCTATACGGGCGATATCATTATGATATCGCAATCTGCACTCTTTAAAGCCAAGTTCCTTGAGGTATGTTTCACCTTTTTCGATGAGTTGGAGTTTTTCCTCGGTTAGCTCTTGATCGTAGGGGATCCTGGTGGCCAAACAGGACTGAGACGGACGGCTCCAGTTAGATATACCAAGCCTTTTCGATAATACTCTTATCTCATCTTTGGAGAGTCCGCTATCAGCCAGTGGTGAGAGCACCTTCAGTTCTTCCATGGCTCGTTTACCAGGCCGATATTCACGAACATCGTCTCGGTTGGTCCCTTCTACCAACACATATCCAGGATATTCTTCATCTAAGAGCTTCAAAAAAGTGGAGAATATCCGTAGTTTACAGTGGTAGCAGCGATCCCTGGGATTGTCCTTTATCATCCCATCCTCCAATGTGTCGATCTCGACTACAACCTGTTCAACTCCGATCTCCCTAGCCATTTCCAATGCAGTATCTATCTCTTGGGAAGTTGTGAATTGAGAGCGTGCGGTGAGTGCCAGTACATCTTCCGGTCCCAGAACATCAACTGCGACCTTAAGTAGAAATGTGCTGTCCACACCTCCCGAAAAGGCCACCGCCACTTTTTTCATCTCTTTTAGAGAAAACTTGAGATCATCTAATCTATCTTCCATGTGATCAAATCCCATACTGTTCTTCAACCAACCGCTTTGCTTCGCGGTATATATTTTTTAGAGGGATCCTACTATCTTTGGCCAACTTGGCACAATCCTCATATTCAGGAGAAAACGTTATGGGTTCACCGTTTTTGAATCCAATTTTAACCCTAACCGTCCCATATCTGGTTTTTACATCCACCGATCCACGTTCAAGACAATACCTTCTCCCTTCGATGATCCGAACACCGAATGTGGATGTTTCTTTGAGTATTATATCAATGAGAGGATCGACTTGTGCTCGGTCACAGAGTACGCTCAACTTGGTACCCGGTCTATTCTTTTTCATCTGCAGCGGGGTTAGTGATACATCTAGGGCACCGGCTTCAAACAGCTCGTCGAATATGTAGGTGTATAACTCCGGATTCATATCATCTATGTTCGTCTCCAATGACACTATCTTTTCTTGTTTACAGGTTTTATCCTCTCTTATAACCACGGCTCGAAGCAGGTTCGGTTGCTCAAGTTCTCGAGAACCGGCTCCATAGCCGATTGATATGACCTCACCGGAAGGCATGTCGCCAAAGGATGAAGATAGGGTAGAAACGATAGCCGCTCCTGTGGGGGTTGTAAGCTCACTCTCGATACCGGTAGAATATATCGGTATCTCTTTTAACAGTTCCAATGTGGCCGGTGCCGGGACTGGCAGTGTCCCGTGGGCGCATTTAACGGTACCCCTTCCGGTGTTTATACGAGAGGCTGCAGTTTTTTCGATCCCTATCTTTTCAAGGAGTATCAGCGTACCGACCACATCGACCAGTGTATCAACCGCACCTATCTCATGGAAGTGTACTTCATCCGATGGGATATCATGTACCTTTGCTTCAGCCCGAGCGAGGCCTGTAAAGATGGCAGATGCCTTTTCTTTGACCCATGATGAAAGTTCACTATCTTCTATCAACTTCGATATGTCAGGGAGTGTCCTAAGTCTCTGCTCAACACCTTCATCTATCACCGTGAATTTCGTCCCGGATATACCGCAGCGGGTAGTTTTGTCTACTTCAACGCGGTAACCGGTTATCCCTATTTTTTTCAGTTCGTTTTCCAAATAAGAAAGGTCGACAAGACCGGTATCCAACAATGAACCGATTATCATGTCTCCGCTTACACCTGAAAAGCAGTGAAAGTAAACCGTGTATTCATCTGTCACCACAGCATCCCTCCTCACTCTCGCATCCACAACCATCATCTTTATTTCGTCCTTCCGCAAGAAGCAATATCTGTGATGCTGCGTAACCGGCACCGAAACCGTTATCGATGTTCACAACGGTGACCCCGGATGCACAGCTGTTCAGCATGGTCAGTAAAGCGGACAAACCGCCAAAACTGGCACCGTATCCAACGCTGGTCGGTACGGCTATGACCGGCGCGGAAACCAGACCGCCGACCACACTGGCGAGGGCACCCTCCATACCTGCTACCACGACGATAACGGTTGCACGGTCCATCTTTTCCTTGTTATCCAATAGTCGATGCACTCCGGCGACCCCCACGTCGTACAATCTATCAACATTACAGCCCATCACCTCCGAAGTGATCGCGGCTTCTTCGGCAACGGGTATATCCGAAGTTCCACCGGTGACCACCAAGATGGTACCTTCTGTTGATGGGTACTTATCCCCCTTCAGATAGACGATCCTACCGTCTTCATTATAACATACATCCGGAAACTTATCTTTCAATGCATCATAGACCTCCTCATCCGCCCTTGTGGCCAGTAGAGTGTCTTGTTTCGCCAATATCCTTTCCGCGATCTCTACTATCTGTGATACACTCTTCCCTGGACAGTAGATGACTTCGGGGAAGCCCTTTCGTTGGGTACGGTGATGATCCACCCGGGCGAAGCCGATGTCTTCATAGCCTACATCATGTAAGATCGCCTTGGCCTCTGCAACACTCATGTGACCGCTCTGTACTTCTTCGAGCAACTTATCCAATGATCCTTCGTCCATGCTATTCCTCCTACCTAGTAGAAAAAAAGTAGTTAATACTTTTGTAGATAATGTAAAAAGATTCAAAGGAGTTCGTTGAGCACACCCTCGATGAAATCGGTCTTTGCCTCGGTATATAGCTCCCTGTTCGCGCCAAACTTTTCCGCCAATTCTTTTTTGAGTTGGCAGTAAAGCTCCTTTACCTCTGTATCCATACGTAGATATTCTCTGAAAAGCAGATGTTTACGTAACTCCGGACTATCGATTGAACATACGTAAAGATGGTGTGCGTATTTTTCAGAAGCGGTTCCGTCGTAAGGCGCTTTTTGATCTTCCCTCTTAAAGGCTTCACGACCTAGTACTCCTTGATCACCCGTATGTCGGTAACCCAATTCGGACAACCTATCGATGACGTCGGGTAATCGGGAACGATTGGAGATGACCAGATCGATATCCAAACACGGCTTTGCGCACAGTCCTGGCACGGATGTACTGCCCACGTGTTCTACATTTATGATCAGGTCGCCTAATTCTCGGTGGTAGATATCTTTGAGTGACTGGAAAATAACCGGCCATTCGGGGTCGTAGTCAACGATCACTATACTATTTGATCCTGTCATCGACTCCGCCATAGGTTCAAGGTTTATTAAAATTGAGGTGGTATAGCTTATTAGCTCAAGCGCCTTCTCCCCATGCCAACCAGATGATAACCAAGGGTTCATCACTATCGGTCCACAGGACCTGGTCCGAGTTAGGTGGTATGTAGTAAGACTCGTTCTTCTTTATCTCTACCGTTTTATCCCCTATCTTGGCATATCCTTCACCATCGATCACGACAATCCCCTGTGGAAAGGGGTCTGTGTCACCTGGCTCGTTCAACTTCTCACCTTTTTTGATCATATACCAGGCACTCCTGAACCCAGGATGATAATAAAGTGGTATGGCAAGGCCACCGTGCACCATGCGAGAGTATTCCTCTCCCAGCTTTATCTTTTCAGGTTCTTCTGGGTGGAAGAAGTGCATCAATGTGTAGTATATATTCTTCATCTTTGCCGGTCGGAAGCCACCACCTATGGTCCAATCTAGAGGTGCCGGTTCTGAGGGGTCCGCTTTTCCTGCTGCAGCGAAGGCGGTTATCTTCCTATCATAGATATCTTGTATCGTCTCGGTGGTCGTGTCGATGATCATATCTACACCTTCATCGATCCCACTGGTGATACGGACTTCTCCGTTACCGATCTTTATCAAGATATTATCATCGGTATCACTGATGTTGAACTGAATACTGCACTCGAAGTCTTCATCTATCTTCTTCTCGAAGGATCTTCCCATCTCCTCAAATATTTCTATGGCATCCATGATAAAGGGTATCAGATAAAGGGATAAATATTGTTGGGTGAACGGTTAATTATGGATCAAATGTTCGAACTGTATCGCAGGATCTATCGTGGAAGTGACCGAAGATCACACGGCTGTATATTCGAACACTTTTTCACCGTCTTTGTAAACCCTTATCACACCTTCCGAAGATACGGCCATAGCGATGGTTTTCGTGTATGCAGAGATGGCTGCGGCGGCAAGATGTCTGCCACCTAAACCCTCCTCGATCTCGTAAACTTCATCTCCGTCGAAGAGAACATATCTGCCTGCGGCTATCGGATTTCCATGTCTATCGAACATGGTGGCACCGTCCATCATGGAGTACTCCTTCAACGTGGCCCAATTATCCCTATCTTTAAGATTCAATTCACCGGCGGAACATCCCTCTAGAGGATTCCGGATCACTTCCTTTGTTTGACCGGCTACTCTATTAACATCTCCCAAAAGCAGGAGTGCACCCGCCGGAAGGCCTTCCTTTCCTTCCTGTACGACGACCGAAGCGAGTTTGAATGCCGATTCTACCACATCTAGGTCAACCCTGTCACTGAGAACATCCCTTAGACTAGCTACACCTATGCGGGACATCTCGAAACACATGACGGACTGAACGTTGGTGCTCAACACCAGAACGACCCTGTCAGATACATCGAGTAAGGCTTCTGAGAACAGCCGCAGCACCAGGGATTCCGCGTTATCCAGCACCTCAAGACCGGTGGGGGGTGGATGCTGGACCTTCCGTAATCTAACGTTGGAACGCTGTAACTGTGATGAGAGAGGTGGTCTGTTGGTTGCGATTATTATAGGGGTGTTATCCACCCTATCGCATAGGGATTCGATGAACTCCTTTGAATCGGTGTACAAAACGATCTTATCCGGTTCAAAACTGGATATCATCTGATACATGGAATCGATGTGTGACGTCATATTGACTTCTAATAAATAGGGGCACGTAATAGCGTTTTCGGGGAAAAAACAGTTCAAGACAGTTCGTATTCATCCAGATCCCGGGGGATGAAACTCTCGGAAAATATTTCTCTGGCAGCCTTCAGCAGAGGGGATACATCCTCATAGCGCGGACTTATGTGGATGATATACAACCTTTTTACCTCCGCTCTCCGTGCTACATCAGCGGCCATATCCACAGATGAATGGTCGTGTTCGACGGCTTTGTCAGACATCGAAGGATCGAATGTTCCCTCATGTATCAGAACGTCGGCACCCTCTGATGCCTGTATGATCGACAGGCAGGGGGCCGTATCTCCACTGTAAACTATCACCCGCCCCTTGCGAGGAGGACCAAGCACATCTTCAGGTTTGATCACTCTACCCTCCACTTCCACTTCATGGCCTCGCTGTAGTTTACCAAAGAGACGTCCTTCGGGGATACCCAATTCCAGGGCCTTCGGCTTATCGAATCTGCCCGTACGTTGATCCTCTTGGAATCTGTAGCCTATGGTCGGAGCGTTATGCTCTACCTCGATGGATTCCATGGTGTAGCCGTCAAAGCGGAGAACCGCCCCAGGCTCTAGATCGGAAGCTACCACTTCGAAGTTCGGTCTGAAGTAGCCGACTTTCATGAGTGTGCCCACCATGGAAGCAGTTCCTCTAGGTCCGTATATCTCCAGTGGATGCTCTCTATCGTTCAATTTCATGCTTTGTATCAATCCCGGAAGTCCAAGAAAATGATCTCCGTGCAGATGAGAAATGAATATCTTATCCACGGACATGAAAGATACGGAAGACCGCATTAGCTGTCTCTGAGTCCCCTCTCCACAGTCGAACAGTATCGTGCTGCCGTCCTTGACTAGGGCGGTTGAAGACACGTTCCTCTTGGGAGAAGGATGGCTGCCTCCGGTTCCCAGGAATACCAATCTCATATACCGGCATAAGCTAAAGTAGATATAAAACCGTTTTGTGGGCTAATATCGGGATATTTTAAATATGTTTAGTAACATAACCATGGGCAGGTGTTACTTTGGACGACGATAACGAGTCAAGGGAAAAGTCATCGGACGAAAAGGATAGCGGTATGAAGGATAAGCTGGTGACCAGCTTACTGGAGGGTAAGCGCATGGAGGCTTATGCCGAGCACCGTACAGGTGATATGCATCACTGCCATCTGTGCGAGCGGATAACCTACAAGAGAGTACCCGGTAAGAACATAGGAGAAAAGTGGTTCTGCATAGACTGTTTGAAAAAAATGAAAGAGATACTAGACACCATGGATCAATGGGAGGAAGAACTCGCCATGGAGAGTAAGATGAAGGAACAGCTGGATGATAATCTAGGGATCTGAGTCACGAAGGTTTAAAATAATATGAAGAGAATCTGGCAGTCGTGGCTTTCGAACATCCATTGGTGAAGAGCGGTGCCGTGGAAGAACGGGCGTACCAGGTCAATATTGCAAGGGTGGCAAGAGAGGTATCAACATTAGTGGTACTTCCCACGGGTATGGGCAAGACCATGATAGCCATAATGGTGATGGCGGACGTCAAATATCGAAGACCTGATGGTAAGATACTATTTTTAGCACCTACCAAGCCTCTGGTCAATCAGCACGCTCGAGATATAGAGGAACTGCTGGATGTGGATGGTGTGGTCGTATTCACAGGGGAAGTGAAACCCGATGATAGAGAAAAATTGTGGGATGAGAACGACGTCATAGTTTCCACACCCCAAGTCGTCAGGAACGACCTGATGGCTCAACGGATAAGCATGGAAGATGTCTCACTGGTGATATTCGACGAAGCTCACAGGGGAGTTGGCAACTATGCCTACGTGTACATCGGTGAGGTATATGGTAAACAAGATGGGTTGAGGTTGGGACTGACAGCATCGCCAGGAAGTGAGATAGACACCATAGTATCTGTTTGTGAAGAACTTGGATTCGAGAACGTTGAGATCAGGACTAAATACGACAAAGATGTGGTGAACTACGTACAGAAGAGGGACATGGACTGGATCACGGTGAGACTTACATCCAACCAAAAGAGGATAGTCGATCTACTTCAGAGGGTACGGAAGGATCACATAAAAGAACTGCAGAAACTGGGTTTTTTGAACGGTAGGAACCCGGAAAGGGTACCTAAGAAAGATATACTCAAAACAAACAGGAGCATACACGCAGGTATAAAAACAGGAGGACGTAGGTCACTCTATCACGCAGCAAGTGTCGCAGCCGCCTGCCTCAAATTGGATCACGCCATCGATCTAGCCCAAACACAGGGACCGGATGGGTTGAGAGAGTTCCTAGACAAACTCCAGAACGAGGCTGATTCACGTGGTGGAAGTCGGGCGGCATCTAGACTCATGGATAGAGCCGAGGTGAAGGAAGCGTCGTTTTTATTGGATAAGACAGAGGAAGAACATCCTAAAGTGGGCAAGGCGGTGGAAGTCGTTTCAGAGCAGTTCAAGAAAAAAGAGGATTCAAGGGTCATCGTATTCACATCATACAGACGTACCGCTCAGAAGTTGAATATGGAGCTGGCTAAGGTGCCTGGGATCTTACCTGTCCGGTTCGTTGGACAGGCTGATAAGAAGGGTGATAAAGGGATGAAACAATCCCAACAGGTCAAGGTGATACAGGATTTCGAAGAGGGGAAGTACAATGTGATGGTGGCCACCAGTGTTGGCGAGGAGGGGTTGGACATACCCTCTACGGACCTAGTTGTTTTTTACGAACCCGTTCCCTCGGAGATAAGGACCATACAACGCAGAGGTAGGACCGCTCGAAAACGACGGGGTAAGGTGGTGATCCTCATGACCAAGAACACCAGAGACGAAGCATACTATTGGGCCAGTCATGGGAAGGAAAAAAAGATGTGGAGGAGCCTAAATAAGTTGAAGGACAGGCTGAAGGGAAAAGTGAAGGTGGATGTGTCTATGGATGAAGAACCGGTCCGTGTGGTGAAGAAGAAGAGTAAAAAGGAGTTAAGAAAACAAAGGGATGAGATCAAGCGGGACAATAAACAGCGCTCCTTGATCGACTTCGAATCAAAGGATGATTGTTCTTCCGATGTTTCAAAACAGATCACCGTCGATGTGCGGGAACAGAACAGTCGTGTTGTTAGAGAACTGGCCAGGAAGGACGTTAAAATAATCGCCACTCAACTCTCGTCGGGTGATTACATCATATCTGAAGATATGGCAGTCGAAAGGAAGAGTGTGGATGATTTCTTGGGGTCGCTCATGGACGGAAGACTGTTTTCCCAGGCGAAAAAGCTAACGAGTGATTTTCCAAACGCTGTGATGATAATAGAAGGGGGTACTTTACACGGTAGAAGGAACATCAACGAGAAGGCAATATACGGTGCATTGGCCTCACTGGTCTCCGATTTCAGGATCACTGTATTTAGGTCCGAGGATGAGAGGGAAACCGCCGGGATAATGGCCGCGTTACTGTCAAGGAGTAGTGGAAGTGGTAAGAAAACCTCGGTAAGGAAGGATAAGCGTTCTTTCAGCACCGCAGACTCTAAGAAATACGTTTTAGAGGGACTGCCCAACGTTTCGGGTACTCTAGCGGATAGATTACTGGAACATTTTGGGAGCGTTAGAGCTGTTTTCCAGGCCGATCAGGATGAGCTTCAAAAGGTGAAAGGTATAGGACCTCAGACCGCTAAGAAGATAGTTGAATTGATCGATTGACCAAAAAATACTTCAGATGGGTGTATGATTGAACAATATAGATGATCCATCATCAGAGGTGTAAAGACATGGGAAGAAGTTGGAACGGACCGTTGGTAAAAAAGAGCGATTACGTGTATGATATACCCAAGAGTTATAAAAAGGGGATGAAAGTGGATGGCAGGATCTTTTCGGATGATCGGATGATAGAATCCATCAAAGGAGATAATGCCCCAGAGCAAGTTGCTAATATTGCAACACTACCAGGGATGATCGGGCCATCCATGGCCATGCCGGACATACATTGGGGTTATGGATTCCCCATCGGTGGCGTTGCAGCTCTAGATATCGAAGATGGAGTGATCTCACCAGGTGGTGTAGGGTACGACATCAACTGCGGTGTTAGGTTGGTCAGGACCGACCTTAGGGGAGAGGAAATAAGGGAGAAGGTCAAGGATCTTATCCATGAGATGTACAATAATGTACCAGCCGGCGTGGGTAAGAAGGCGAGGATCAGGTTGAAGAGGGGACAGCTCAACGATGTGTTGGACTACGGTGTTGAATGGGCCATCGAAGAGGGGTATGGATGGGATGAAGATAAGAAGAGGATAGAAGACAACGGTCGTATGGTATCCGCTGATTCGGATAAAGTCAGCGGTAAAGCGAAGCAGAGGGGCGAACCCCAGCTGGGAACCCTAGGAGGGGGAAACCACTTTCTAGAGATCCAGAAGGTGGAAAAGATATACGACGAAAAGGCTGCAAAGGCCTTCGGTATCGAAGAAGGGATGGCCACGGTGATGATCCATACAGGTTCACGAGGCTGTGGACATCAGATCGCTTCCGACTATATCAGAGATATGGAAAGGGCAGTAAAAAAATACGGCATCGATCTCCCAGATAAGCAGCTGGCATGTGCACCCTTCGCTTCTAAAGAAGGTGATGATTACTTCGCAGCTATGAGCTGTGGAGCGAACTACGCATGGACCAACAGACAGCTCATATTGCATTGGGTACGTGAAAGTTTCGAGAACGTGTATAACGAAGGGGCTGAGGACCTTGGGATGGATCTCGTTTACGATGTATGCCATAATATAGCCAAGGTCGAGTCACACGAAGTTGAAGGTAAAAAACAAGATGTGGTGATCCACCGTAAAGGTGCGACAAGAGCTTTCGCACCGGGTAGAAAGGAAGTACCGAAGAGGTACAGAGATGTAGGTCAGCCAGTGATCATCCCTGGCGACATGGGTACCGCTAGCTATCTGATGCGTGGTAGGAAGACCGGTATGGTGAGGAGTTGGGGCTCTACCTGTCACGGAGCCGGTAGAGTGATGTCCCGAACCGGGGCTAGAAGAAGATTCAAAGCTAACCAGATCAAGAAAGAACTCTCCGATAAGGGGATTTATGTTAAGGCGGCTAGTAACAAGGTATTGATGGAAGAGAGTCCTAATGCATATAAAGAAGTGGATCGTGTGGTTGAGATAACACACAATGCTGGATTGTCCAAGATCGTAGCTAAGATGGTGCCCATCGGTGTGATGAAGGGGTAACTGTCTGACGAAGGACTCATGTTCGTGTTTGGTAACATATCTTCCTTAAATCCCCAGTATGAAAATTATCTATGAGGTTAGCAAAAAATATAAATAGACAGAAGTTCTCTCTAACATAGACAAATTAGGAGGCTTAGATATATATGAACGAAAAAAAGAGTGCCAAATTGAAGTCATTGGTGGTAGCATTCGTCCTGATATTTGCGGGCTTTGCTGCTCTAGTGGCCATGCCTGGGTCTGTCATTGCTGAAGAGCCCACAGTTACTACAGAGCCTGCGGATCTCGTGGAAGCGAACGAGGCTGAACTGAACATGACCTTCAGTATGGGAGACATAGAGGAAGTTACAGTGTACTTTAATTGGACAGATGATGGCTGGGACAGCTACGATAACACAGACGCAGAGACATACGATGACCCTGCAAACGATACATATCACGCAGAATTGTTGACTGGTTTAGCCCCCGATACTGAACACAGGTTTGTAGCGGTGTTGGAATACCATGATGAAGACCTTAACGATACTGTTAGGATAGAAGGTGATGAGGAGGTGTTCACAACAGGAGCCGGTGTTACGATCGATGGACCTACAGCAGTGCATGCTGGAGAAGAGAATACATGGTATGCAAATGTAACAGGTACTGCCGTTGATTACAACTGGACTCTAGTCGATGATCATGTAGGCGATGAAGACAGCTACACACATACCTTCGATACCGTTGGTCCTAGGGCTTTAGCCTTAGAGATCGAAGATGATAGTGGTTACATCGTAAGTTATGATATTGTGATCGATGTACAAACCGAGGTCACAGTTACTGTCGTCGATGAAGACATGGAACCTATCGAGGATGCACACGTATTCTTAAGAGATGAAATAGAACCCGCTCTAGGATTCGATGCTGCAGAGTTCACTGATGAGAACGGAACCGCAGTATTCAACGTGTTCTCTGTGACTGGAGTCGTCTTAGAAATCGAGCCTGAAGATATGAACTATTCCACATCTGTATCCATCCAAGGATATATTGGTAAAACGGATTACTTCACAGGTCCCGAACACACAGTGATACTAGAAGAGAGAACTAATTGGACCATCAACGTAGGACCAGTCCTTTACGAGGAAGAGATCGATGGTGTTATCCATGAAATACCTGTTGACGAAGCTCTATTGAACGTCACCTGGGATGGTGGCTATGCTGTTGGCGAAACCGATGCATCTGGACACTTCGAATTCATGGTTGAATTTAGTCCATATGATACTGAATTCACCGTTGATATTTTCCACCCCGAGTTCAATACTAAAGAGACTACGTTCGTAGGACTTGAATCTTATGAAATTTTCCTTACCGACGAATTGATGCATCTATTCACTTTTGGTCCTCTAGTTGACCAAGATGGAGATCCATTGGAGGATTATCGTGTAAGTGTTGAGACGGAAGTACAAGTGGATATATTATATGAGGAACTAGAAAAAGAAGTATACTATGATTACAGCGCTACAGACTATACTGATGAAGATGGAATGATCGATTTCTATATAGTCAACCCATTCTTTGATCCAGAAGCAGAAGTATTCGAAGTAAGAGTACGTAAAGATGACTGGGTTGGACATCCATTCAACATGGGACCAGGACAGATACGCGAGATCGGTGACGATATTGTTGTCACGTGGTTCGAGATGGGTCCGGTCATCGATGCAGATGGAGAGCCTATCGAAGATGTTAGAGTAGAAATCGAAGGTCCTCTTGATTTCGGTGAGTGGTCGAGAGTCAGCCACACTGATGCAGACGGTATGACCGACACTTTCAAAGTGGTACACTTCAATCCTTACCATCACGAACCCGACGAATTTGAAGACGAGCGGCCTTATGTTTCTGTGAGCCACCCGGATTACAGAAGCAGGGTATTGACTGCCGCACCCGGTGATAATATCACCATGGAAGTGAAGCCGGTAGTAAGTATAGGTCCGGTCATCGATCGCGGTGGAAGAGCTGTTAGAAATGCATATGTCACCTTGGAACGCCAAGACGATGATAAACATCTAGGAAGTGGATACACTGATGCAGATGGGATGTTCTATGTTTCTGTTGATTTCAACCCTGTAGGTACACCGTTCAACGCAACGATCAGCCATGAGGACCTAGAAGAGGATGAAGTCTTCCAATTTACGGGTGCAGAAAGTCCCACTTTCCGGATCATGGTCGGTGAACCACAGACGATACGTGTAGGACCGATACGGGACAATCTCAATGCTCTTGTCGCAGGCGCAACAGTAGAATTGTGGTATGATGGTGACATGATAGGTACTGTTACTACAGACACATCAGGTATAGCTGAATTCGAGTTCGGTTATGATCCTGCAGATAGGACATTCACCTTCGTGATCAGCCATCCAGAACTGGAGGAAGATAAGGAAGGTACTTTCACTGGAGAAACTTCAGGACCACTACACATAGATATCGGTGAACCAGAACCCGTAGAGAAAGAGTTCACAATAACGGTTGGACCTATCAGAGACGTTAACCGAAAAAGTGTTGATGATGCAACGGTAACTCTTTCATGGAACAACGAAGAGCTAACACAGACAACCGACGCACAAGGTAGAGCTAGATTTACAGTAACACTGGTCGACCGAGAACCTGCAGACGTGACCTTCACGTACACAGTCTCTCACGACGACCTCGAAGAAGACAAAACAGGTACCTTCTCAGGAGAAAACTCCGGTGCACTTCAATACGATGATATCGGTGAAGAAGACGATGAACCTATCTCCGCAGCAATGCTAGGAGGTATAGCAGCTTTGATAATCATCATAATAATCATAATCGTCGTTATGATGATGAAGAAGAAACCTGCTGTTGGTCCTGAGGATGAGGTTCTTGAAGAGGAATTCCCCGAGGAAGAAGAGCCACTCTTTGAAGAAGAGGAAGAAGAGGACATCTTTGAAGAAGAGGATCTCTTCGAGGAAGAGGAAGAAGAAGATCTCTTCGAAGAAGAAGAGGACATCTTTGAAGAAGAGGAACCCGCTTTCGAAGAAGAGGAAGAAGATCTCTTCGAGGAAGAAGAGGAAGAATTCTAAACATCTTCAAACACCCCAAAACCCCTTTCTTTTTTTGTTTTTTTTACATCCCCATCTAACCGACTTAGATACTTTGAACGGGTGATAGCCAAAAACGTTCTTTACATCCTAGCTTGGTCACTCAACTCTCATGTGATCATGTGCAAAATCTGTTGATGAGTCTAGTTATTGCTTGATTTCCCAATGTGTTATCTGCGAATTATTTCGTTTCATCCGCAGGGCTTTGTCTGAGGATGAAAGGATGTCATCCCTGCTCATTTTTATCACCTTCTTCGACCATTTCAAAGAAACTACCCAAAACGTAAGAACGGAGTCTTTTTCATAACACTTCTTCAGGTGTTCTGAAATCTAAACTAAAGTGGGGCTTGATTTCATTGTACCATCCGATGAAATCTTCTAAAGAGTCAAAAGCATACCTATGTTTTCATATGTATCAAACCATTTCTCGATCCACTTCGGAATTATCGTTGATAATTCCACATGTCGATGGAATTTGAAATCAAATTCCTGTAGACTCCCATAAAATCATTATCAAAATCACTACTTGAACTTTGACGAAATTTTTTGCAGATAATACACTGATTTCCCAGAATGACTTGATGTGTGTTTGTAAACTAAGTGGTTTGATTTGATAGTTGTAACATCGTTCCTGATAATATTGAGTAACTGTCCGATTAAATGTATTCTGTTCGATCTGTTGATTTGAGGGGGGCTGTGTACTTCATCCGTTGTGAGAAAGGTGGATCGTACGGGGTTATATATCCCGGATACCACCGAGTATATATGAACGTGTAGTTTGGGGGTAAGGTAAGCTTCTATAACCTGTTCAGAGGTAGGGAAGCCCCACGGCTCTGCGGTGTGGGAGGATGTCACTCCTTGTTCCAAAAAGAGAAGGGCATGATCCTGATGCATCTAGATTCGTCACTTTCGTTGATCTTTTTAGAGTTGATATTAATTTTTATCGTTCACTTTCGAGGGCCTATAGATCGTCTTCACGGCCAGCACCTTGTTTGAAAATAGCTTACATATCTTTTCACAACGGTTTCTCAAACCGTCCATATAACTATCAAGATGGAGTCGGTCTTCAACTTGATGAACCATCTAATCAATTATCCGATCATAGGTTCAGGTGATTTGATGTATCCCTACGACGAAGCTGGTCAAGTGTACTTTGATATCAGAAAATTGACCATCATTATTTTCTATGCCGAGCAATGCAATGGTTTATACAGGTTCAGATGTAAACAAATACCTAAAAGCGTCTATCTCTCTGTCCTAGTAATAAGCTGTAAACTGAATCACGATGTTCTTTGAGTATCTCATCTGTAAAAGCTTTAGAATCCTCTAAAGACATCTTCTCGACGTTCTCGGGGATACCTATGACCAATGGTCCTATGTCGTGTTTGTCCTCGACCATTATCGTGAATAGATCTAAACCATTTTTCTCTGCGAACTCCATCTCATTCCATACTAAAAAAGTCAATTTTTCGCTGATACTCATTCCGACGACTACATCAGCTTCTCTGATGAGCTCTCTTATATCGTCCCTCAGACCATAGTCTGCTGGATTTATCACCTCTTTCACCTTCAATCGCTTAAATATGGAAATACAGCCCTTTTCCGTATCAGTCTTAAAAGTAAACGTGGGGTGGCTAAAAAACACCTTTTTGCCTTTCAATATGTCCTCTTTACCCATGACCTATACCTTCTTGTCCTGAGGAGGTATATAATCTTCTTCCATTTTAACCTTTTCAAAGTCTTCGACCATTTTGTCATAGGCATCCTGATATGCCCTGGTCAATAGGTATATCAATCCTGCGACGGCTATCAGGGCTACTAACGCCAGCGGATAATACGGGTAATGATAATACCTTACGGTATATTCCATGTCGACCACATCACCCTCATCGAGTCCCACGAATTCCCCGTTATCATATCTCCCGGGTATCACCCATCTAGCTTCACTATCGATCTCTTGATTTCTTTGTTCTCCCTGCCCCACAGAAATATTATGCAATCGATTATCTTCTTGATCAGCAGCATCTAATCTACCATATATTCGTATAAATATATTCTCATCACTTTCACTCTCTACGAAATGCAGATGTAGATTATTGTAGTAGATTTCACCTCTATGAAAAAGCCGAACACTTCTATCGGTCTCATCATCTTCACTCCATCTCACTTCTTGAATATGTTCCCCGCTCGTTCTGTAGATGGATCCAAAAGATAGCAGTATGGCTAGAATCATTATTATCAAGCAGTATTTGAATTTACGTGTCCGTATGAGATAAACGGTTACGTTGGGTTTCTTTTTTTTCTTATTCATGGTTCTCTACTTTCAAGTCTCACCCAAGATGGATTTAAATAGGGATGAAGGGAGGGAGTCCGTACCGGTGGTAACGGATCTATTCCTCTGCGAGTTCATCTACAGTTAGTTCTTCAACTTTCTCTACCTTACCATCTTCTGAGAGTTTAGCTACCTTCAATTTGAATTCGATCTCTCCTGCAAAGTGACAAGCTGCTACATGCCCTTTTTCAGCAGGTTCTTTCTCCACTGGAACTTTCTTTTTACATATCTCCTTGGAATGCGGGCATCTTGGATGGAATCTACAGCCATCAGGGACATTTGTACCAGACGGTATCTCACCTTTTATTGGTATCTCTTTGATCCTATCCAACCGATCTGGCTCGGGTTCAGGTACGGCAGAAAGTAAAGCCTGTGTATATGGGTGTAATGGATTATCGAGAACATCTGCAACCGGACCCTGCTCTACTATGATACCCAAGTACATAACTCCGATGTAATCGGTAAAGAATCTAGTGGTTGATATATCGTGTGTAATATACAGATATGTCAAATCTTGCGAATCAACGAGATCCTTCATGAGGTTCAACAACTCAGCTCGTACAGAAACGTCGAGCATAGAAACAGGCTCGTCGGCAACGATAAAATCCGGGTTAAGGATCAAACATCTTGCGATGGCTACCCTCTGCCTCTGGCCTCCAGATAACATATGAGGATATCTGTCGATAAATTCGTCTGGTGGGGTCAATCGTACATCTTCTAATGCTTTTTCTATCATGGCCCTTCTTTCCGCTATAGTGTCACCGATTCCATGGATTAGTAGGGGTTCTTCAAGTATGTCGAATACTTTAAACCTAGGATCCAATGAAGAAAATGGATCCTGATAAATCATCTGAGCCATACGTCGATAAGTCTTCAATTTTCGATGATCTGATAACTTAGTGATGTTCTTTCCTTTAACGTAAAGTTCACCCGATGTTGCATCCAAAAGTTTCATGACCAATTTTCCAACTGTCGTTTTACCGCATCCAGATTCACCAACGAATGCCATGGCCCTTTTTTCATATATGTCAAAGTTAATGCCGTCGACGGCACGTACTTTCATCTTGGGTTGCCTTCTGACCTTTTGCATAAACGTTTGACTTATCTCAAATTCTTTGCGAAGATTTCTAGCTTTAACTATAGTTCTTGGCATGATTAGTCCTCCTCATAGAGGTGACATTTTACTCTTACTCCTTCGACCACATGCTCCTCTGGCTCAACTTCCGTGCATTTATCGAAGGCTTGTTCACAACGTGGATGGAATCTACAGCCTGAAGGTGGATTCGTCAGTTCTGGAGGTGCCCCAGGTATGTACTCCAATCGATCTATATCTTTTCGTAACCTTGGAATCGCGGCGATCAGTTTCTGTGTGTAGGGGTGCTTTGGCTCTTTATAGATCTTCGTAGCTGGACCAAACTCCACGATCCAACCAGCATACATTATCGCTAGATTGTCGGAGATTTCAGCAAGGATACTAAGGTCGTGGGTGATAAATATCATACCATTATCCAGTTCCTTTTTGAGACGCTTGAGATCGTTCATTATCCTAGCTTCAACCACCACATCTAAAGCTGTTGTAGGCTCGTCCAAGATAACTACGTCCGGCTCGAGTAGGAGCGCGGTGGCGATGATTATCCTTTGTTTCTGACCACCGCTTAACTCGTGTGGATAACGATAGTATAATTCTGGATCCAGGTCTACCATGTCGAGATAACGCATACATATCTCTTTGGCCTTATCGCCTTTTAATCCTTTATGATATTTCAAAGGTTCTCTCATCTGATATCCTACGGTATAAACGGGCGTCATTATGTCCATGGCACCCTGGAAGACCATAGAAATCTTCTGCCAACGTAGCTTGCTTCTAGCCTCTTTCTCTGAGAGGCCTGTGACCTCCATTCCATCTACCTTGATACTGCCACTAACTATTCTTCCTGGAGGCTGTACCATGCGTAGCAAAGAAAAGGCCATCGTACTTTTTCCACAACCGCTCTCTCCTGCTACACCGATTGATTGACCACCTTTCAGTTGAAAGCTTGCGTCATCCAAAGCTTTTACCACACCTTTGCTCGTAAAGTAATGTGTAGTCAAATCTTTAACGTCTAGTATTGTTCTTTCGCTCATGTGATTACCTCTGCCTCATCTTTGGATTGATTACTCGTTCCAGAGCCATACCTGTTGCGATAAATGCGAAACCGACCAGTGTGATACCGATTCCTGGGAAGATTACCCACCACCATTGACCGTTCACTGTGGCATTAGCTCCATGTGCTTCCGAGAGCATCCTTCCCCATGTTACTGTTCCAGGATCTCCCAAGCCTAGCACCGCCAATCCGGCCTCTGCGATGATGACCATAGGTACCATCAGGGCACCTTCGGCTATCGCATAAGGAAGTATCTGTGGTATCATATGTCGAGTTATTACCCGACCACCGCTAGAACCTAGGGCCTGCGCAGCTTCTACATAAGTATCCTGACGTATCTGTATACCACGCGATCTTATGATCTTAGCTAAACCACGCCAACCTAAGATCGTATACAATGCCACGAATATCCATATAGAAGTTCCTAAGATGTATAATGTGATGATCAATATTGGGAACATGGGTATACCGATCAAGATCTCGTTCAATCTCTGCATGAACTCATCTACCCAACCACCATAGTAAGCACTTGTCATTCCATACAATAGTGCTATCGCTACAGAGGATATTGAAACGACTCCACCGATTATAAGTGCCCATCGTGCACCCCACATCCATCCTAATGTGAGATCTCGGCGGTAATAATCTGTACCCATCAAACCGTACTTCCGACCACCGAATATGACACGAGATTCATCTTCATCGAGGCCGAACTCTTCTATCTCTCCTGTCGGACGAACTTCAATTGTTAGATTATACGTGCCTTTCAATGGTTCTGGATCGACTAATATGTTGCCGTCAGCTTTTGCGAAAGCGATGCTCCTTTCAGTTATCTGACCTTGTTCAGGCATCTCAATATCTGGATCATGGAAATCCTGACCAAATGAATAGAGTGTATCTCTAGCATCGCTCGAGCGCATCCTAAAGTTTCGAGTGAAAGTTCCTGTTGTTTCGTTCTCCGGGAAAGATACTGATTCACGTTCACCGCTTATGAACGTGATATCGTTACCATCTGGACGTTCTAGAGTGACGGTCAATACTACATCTTGGTCTTCAGCATCTGCGATAGATGGGACAGATGCGAACCCGTGCGCCCGGACCTGTATATCTGATAATGTATAATCATACTCGTTTTCATAATTATAAACTTGAGTCACGCGGCGGGCTTCTTCAATATATTCATCAGGTGTATCCCGTATGTCGTGCGGTGCCCTACTGCCAGGCAGAATATAATCTGCCCAGGAGGGTTCAGCAAGTCTGGGATTATCTTCCCATCGGGCACGATCCGCCCAACCCCCATCAACTCCAGAAGCTAAAAACGGAGCTGCCAGCGCTACAATCAGTATGAATATGATGATACTAAGACCAACTAGACCCATACGCTCTCCTTTGAACTCACTCGCAATGCTAAATACTCTTTCCTTGAAATCTTCTAGCCTGAAACTCATGTTTAACACCTATATTTCATACTTGTTTCTCTGCTCCAACTTCAACCCTGGGATCAAGGTATCCATAAAGGAGATCCGCCAGCCAATACCCTACTACCCATAGGATCGTGGTCAAAAAGACGATCCCCATTATAGTAGGTACGTCTCTGGTCTGTAAAAGTGCATTTCTAAGCAGGTATCCCATACCTGGCCAATTGAATATTATCTCAGTGATCATGGCACCACCGATTGATAGAAGGAATGCTAGTATAGCACTTGTAACTATAGGGGGTGAAGCCGTTTTCAACGTGTGACCATAAATAACTCGGCGCTCGGGTACTCCTTTAGCCCTAGCAGCCATTATATAATCATCCTGTAAAACAGATGTGACCATATTTCTTGTACCCCAAGCACGTCCGCCGAATAGTACAAAAACGATCGTGCCTAAAGGCATTGCCATCCTATGTAAAACACCTCTATAATAGGCCCATCCTGTTTCATCTGGGAATGGGAAGGCAGTCGTTGGGAACCATCCTAATTGGTATGCAAAGATCAAAATGGCTAACATACCCACCCACCACATAGGCATACTGCTCGTGGTGATACTGAAAAGTGAAAGAGCCTTATCCAATTTTGAACCTGCTACCTGCGCAGCCTTCAAGCCTACAGCGATACCAAGTAGGATGTATATTATCGCAGCGGTTGTGAACAGTAATATAGTCCTAGGTAGGAAATGCATTATGATAGAGGAAACTGCAGAATCTCCCACACCATAATTATAACCGGAAGTACTGTGCCCTAAATCAAAAGTTAAAGTATTATATGTCGTTCTAAATATACGTTCCCATATCGGATCATCGAATCCATAATGATCAATCCTCTCTTGTCGATACTCTCTTACTGCTTCAGCTCGTTCTTCAGGAGTAAGTTCTGGATCTAGACCCATCGTATAAGCATGTACTTCTTCAGATATGATCTCATCGGCCATCTCATCTGATAGTGTATTAAAAACCAGAGATATTATAAATACTACAACTATCAGCACTATAAGTGCGTTAAGGCTCCTCAACAGGAAGTATTTGAATGATGCGGGCATGTTATCATTCTATTCAAAGTAGAATTAGAATATAAAATTTTTGGTTCATCGACCTTTATTGGGGTATCCACTGACATATTCAGCAGAACCTTCAACACAGATATTATCCCTTCATTCAGTTTCAGTTGAATATTTCTCGACTAGGATATTACTTCCGTAGACTATATCCCGTTCTTGATTCCATCTCCTTACCGGTTTATACTGTTATATATATATCGTGCATATATGTACACCAAGGCAACTGCTATCGTAATAACTCACATGGTATCTTTGATATGTATCCACACCGAACATGTTATGATTTGTACCAGGATCAAACTCGAAGAAGCTTGGTTTCCCCATTGAAAACTATGAAAAATGGAGGAAAACCCTTGTATTGACTCCTTTCCTCATCTTTCCAATCGTAGCTTTCTTTCTACGACTTTACGATCACTCATAATAAGACTATATTATATGATAGCACAACTCCCTCGAATTTTTTTTGGTGCACTTGGCATTTAAGACCAAAAAATATTCCTCGGTTCTCCAATGAATATCCCTTATTCCTAACGATCGGGGATTTGATTTCCCCCCATGAGTTGATGACTAAAAAGGTGCAACTTAAGCAAAGGCGAGGGTATTTGATATCATCCTAGTTATCCTATCAAAGAAAGAGATAGGATTCTGTTTTAAAGTAACTTCCTTATAAATAATAATCATGCCAAATATCTCAAAAAGCAAGTTAAAAAAATGAAAGAAAAGGGAAAGGGTTTTGTCGTCTGATGTTAGGATCCCAGTTCTACCGCTTCTTGGTGTGGTAAATTACCACAGCGAAGACTGCGCTGACTGCGAGTAGGAGGAACATAAATCCTGGTGTGTCCTCTTCTTCTACTTCTACAGTGACGCTCTGATCACCGAAGTCGATGACGTAATCTCCGTGCTCATCGAATACGTGGTCGAACTCGTGTTCTGCGGTCTCACCGGCTGGTACGTTCAGAGTATATTCCACGGAACCATCTATGATGACATCCACGGAACCATCCATACCACCGACGTTCCTCGCACTTACACTGATGGTTACCTCGAGTGGCTCCTCGCCGCTTGTTGGATCCACATCTAGTGTGAAGTCGGTGAGTTCGGCTTCAACCTCGTCTTCGGTTACCTCGACGGTGAATGTCTGATCACCCCAACGGATGAGGTAATGACCAGCATCGTCGAATGTGTGTGATATGGTGTCTTCCCAGGTCTCACCGGCAGGTATAGTGAACTCTTGTGGGACTTCATCTATGAAAAGCCTGGCGGTTTCGTCGGTATCTCCAACGTTCTCAACACCTATGGTTATATCCACATCTAATGGTGCATCTCCGCTTTCTGGATCTACGTCCAATTCCCAGTTCTCCAGACCCTCTGGTAACGGTTCTTCAGCAACGTTCACTACCTGTGATTCGGGGCCGAAATAAACCGTGTAATCACCGGCATCGAGGTTGTGAGTAAATGTATCGCTGGCGGATTCACCGGCTGGTACTGTAAGAGTACCTACAACCTCACCGTCTACAAAGACGTCCTCACTAGCAGCTGTTGTTCCAGGATTTTCTGCACTCACCTCTATGGTGATCTCGAGTGGTTCTGGACCACTTGTCGGAGTCACGGATAATGAATGCTCCTCGAGTTCATAATCTACCGGATCTACGAACAATGTTCGAGTGGTGATGGCGGGTCTCAATTGTCCAGCTAGTATCGATTCGAATTCGATATCATAGACACCGTCTTCCCAACCACGGGTGACGTGTCCCGGTATGTTGACCGACAGATAGGAACCGTCCGTGTTGATGTATTCGGGATCATCTGTTTGCCAGAGAACCTCGTCGCCATCATAGACTGTGAACGTTGACACGTAGTCATCGTCAGCACGTAGGTTTCTGGTTTGCCTGGTCGGATACTCTTCGAACACTCTTGCACGGATGTTAGCCTCAAGTGCCTCACCCTGTTCGATATCAGTAGGTGCGGTCATCGTACCGTGTCTGATACGACCGATGTACAATATGTCTCTCCAGTGATCGAGTGCGAACGGGTAACCGTCATCTGGTCCGAACCTTTCCATCTCTACGATCATGTTAGCGGTATCGTACCGAGTTATCATGAACGGTCCTTGTGATATCCAGGACAGCTCGTATTCTTCCTGCCAATCCATTATGGCATCGATCTCCGCTTCAAGTTCACTCCAATCAGCTTCTATAGGCCCGCTGATGTATGCTGGGACTACTTCGTTGTCCTTTAACGCTTCGAGTGTGTTCTTGAAGTCGATTGTCTGAGAAGAGCTGATCCAGTGTACTTGGTTTGATCCAGCTAGATCACGCCACTCATACACATCGTGATCAGCAGCACCTGGCCTGGCGTATTCCGTCTCACCACGTAGATGGGTTACAGCTTCATAAAGATGCCATGGATGTAGCGGCATCGTCGCATAGTAACCACAGATCTCTGATTTTGCAGGGAATGTGTAATCGCCCCAGAAGGTGATTATCCCTTCTTCTGCATCCACGATCTCTATAGCTACTGTGTTATGATGACCGGTTCTGGTTTCTGTACCCCATGGACCATCGTAA
>Ga0207421_10000911_pt1 | contig 38435 bp, 33 predicted proteins | sample SodLakKL_010_SED_4_FD_187542 | JGI IMG/M metagenome (GOLD analysis project Ga0207421, IMG submission 187542) | Alkaline sediment microbial communities from Lake Tanatar, Kulunda Steppe, Russia - 8KL_010_SED (SPAdes) (version 2) | ecosystem: Environmental > Aquatic > Non-marine Saline and...
GGGTGAGGGGGATAAAACGTCACAACCGTTGTTCGGCCTCTACGAGGCCTCTTCACCCCCACCTTAATCCTCCCCCCCTCAAGGGGGAGGAGATGTTTAACCCTTTTCGAAGAGGGTCTAATTACAGCCTGCGCTCATCTGCATTTAAACAGCACAATACCGCTGCGGCAAATTATATTAATCTCTCCGCCTCACAGTGGTTGTGTTCGTATTGCAGGGTAACGTGATTAATCCCAAACTCTTCTTCCAGGAGCGCTTCTATTTTTTTCGTGATCTCTTCGCTCTCACTGATTAACATATCTTCAACCCTGACGTGAGCTTCAAAGAAAGCATCCCGCAGAGTCAGCGACCAGAGATGGGTGTGATGAACCTCCCGAATCTCGGGAAGCGAGTTCAGGCGCTCCTTTATTTCTTCCAGTTCTAACTCAGATGGGGCTCCCTGCATAACAACATTAGTCGCCTCACGCAGTATATCCAGGGCTTCCCAGGCAACGTAAAGAGCGATTGCAGCGGTCAAGACCGGATCGAGCCAGTGCAGCTGATAGAAATATATCAGCAGACCGACAGTAATAACTACAAACGAGGAAAAGGCGTCGGCCAGCAGATGCATATAGACGGCCCGGATGTTCAAACTTTTCAACCGTGACGAATGAAGCAGCAGAACTGCAAAGCTATTAGCTGCCAGCCCTACCAGGGCCACTGCAAACATGACTCCGCCTCGAATCGGCCTCGGGGCAAGGAGACGATTGTAGGCCTCATACAGGAGATAAGCTACTATTAACAGCAGAACCGTCGAATTTATTACAGCCGCAATTATCTCCGCTCTACGGTATCCAAAAGTACGCTTAGGATCTCTGGCCCGCTCCCCTATTTTCATACTCAGGTAGCTGATACCGACCGCCGTAGCATCTGAAAAGTTATGCAGAGCATCAGAGATCAGGGCCAGGCTGCCGGAAATAATTCCGCCAACAACTTCAATCAGGGTGATCAGCAGATTCAAACCCAGCACTATTCCCAGTCGGATACTGATCGAATCGGTAAGCTGGTTGTGCTCCATTTTCTCACTCACGAATAATCAACCCTGACTGCAATCATTTTCCCCGGTTTCATAATCGTAATTTCACAACTTAGACGAACTTAATATTTTTACTTTCGACCAGGCGTGCCTGAAAGAGCCAGTTCGCCTGATGCAAAGCGGCGTAATAGTCAAAATCTGTCAGCGCACTGATTAAATCGACCGGATGTATAACCTCAAAACTACGCAGTGCAGCGCTGGCCGCGGTATAGTGAATACAGATATTTGCAACAGTGCCTGCAATTATTAACCCGTTTACCTCTTGCTGTTTTAATTTTTCCTCCAACTCTGTTTCAAAAAATGCATCGTAATGAGCTTTATCGATGATTCTGTCGTTCGCCTCCGGCTTCAACTCCTCAGCTATTTCCCAGCCAAAACTTCCTTCTACCACGTGTTCGCCCCAGACATCAAACTCCGGGTCATCCTCCCGGTGGGTGTCACGGGTGAACCAGACCGGCATACCGGCTGTCCGGGCCCTTTCTATCGTCTTTTTAATTTTGGTTATACTTTTCTCAGCTTTCGGATTGTAAAGAGCGCCGTCCGGGTGAACAAAATCATTCTGCATGTCCACTATCAACAGCAGATATTCGGCAGCAGATATTTCAATTTGCTCTTCAATTTCATATCCAGGCACTTCAACTTCCACAAAAATCACTCCCTCAACAGAAATTTCCCTGCCAACAATATTATATCCCCAAGCTTTTCAAAACAAAAACATCTTCTTTAACTATACTTGTCCTCCCCGTTATTCTCCAGAGAGCACTCGGAACCTGCCATACTAAAAACGTCGCCAATGAAATTTTAAGGAAAGGATATTCCAGCGGGAAAGTACAAGATCTTGGGAGCAAACCACGAGCAAGTGGGGCCTGCAGGATTCGAACCTGCGACTTCTACCGTGTGAAGGTAGCGCTCTGCCCCTGAGCTAAGGCCCCCGGTTCTGCGAAGTTGCGAGCAGGCGAAGATGCGAGCGGGCGAAGTTGCGTAAATCAAAGAAACCTATCCCTTCTTATCCCACCCGCTCGTGCATTTAATCTTACCGCAGAAACAGAATCGTTAAAAGCGGTTAAAAACCTCGCCCAAATTTTATCGGAGTTCTCGGGTGGCTTCGGCGAGGACTTCCATCTTGCCCAGGGCCTCGTTGACAGTCCTGGTTTTGAGACCACAGTCGGGGCTGATCCAGATTTGCTCGCGCGGCACAACGTCAAGCACCTTCTCAATCAGTTCACGAACAACTTCACGAGACTCAACTCTGTGGTTATGAACATCAACAGCACCAAAGGAAAGATCCTTGGTAAAAGGATCATCTCTAAAAAGATCAAGCAGATAAAGATCGCTGTTTGTGAACTCAAGGTCAAAATTGTCGACCGGAATCTCAAGCATATCTGGGTAGATTTTTTCAAATTCACCATAACAGATGTGGGAGATGAAATAGGCGTCCTGCCCTTCAACAACCTGGCCAACCACTTCCTTCACCAGTTCCATCTCGTCGTGGCGAACCGAGCAGGCCGGTTCGTCAATCTGAATGATTTTACAACCGGCCTCAATCAAAGCCTCAACCTCGCTTCGAATAGCAGCAGCAAAGGCGCGCGCGGTCTCGGCACGTGAGGGGTAGTGTTCGTTGAATGTCCAGTCCATCATGGTATAGGGACCGGTAAGCATACCTTTAACCGGGCGATCGGCATAATCCTGGGCAAAACGCCACCAATCGACGGTTATGGGCTCTTCCCAGACTATTTCATCAACAACGATCGGTTTGCGATAATAACGGTTGCCATAGGAACGGACAAGCCCGCCAATTTCAAAACCCTGTAAATTTTCAGCAAAATAGGTGGCCATGTCACCGCGATATTGTTCACCGTCGACATAAATGTCATAGTCCAGCTCGTACTGTTTGTCGAGCCAGAAACGTGTCGCTTCACGGGCTTGTTCGTCTAAGTCATCGTCGGAAAGATCACCCTCGCGGTTCTGCTTGCGAGCCTCCTTGAGCTCCGGCGGTTTTGGGAAACTACCGACGGTAGTTAAAGGGAGATCGGGGAGATCCAGACCAAGATTTTCTAGTTTTTCTTGACTCATTAGTTTAAAACCTCCTGAAGTTTATCTCTTGTTTCAGCCAGTCTTTCAAGTTTCAAACGGGCGCGATCCCGGGGCAGATAGTCAAGACTACAGGTAAAGCTAACCGAATGGGGACCATCCGTCAAATTATCAGAAACCGCTTCAATTTTTTCTGCCAGCTCATCAGCAGTGGCGAGCTTGGTGTTGCGACCGTCAAGCAAGCCGAAACCAATACGTTTGTCGCTACCCCGGTCGGCAATGCAGTCAAATAGCTCCGGTCCGTAAGAAAAATCAAAAAGTAACATATCGACGGCTGTTTCCTGTAATTCGTCGTAAAGAGGGGCTGCGTCGCCAAAATAGGTGGCAAGGCGGACCTCGGTATTAGCGGCCGCTTCAACAATCTTATCGTTAAGGGGGAGCACCCAACTGGAATTAGCGGGGTTTTGCAAAAGCATCGGTTCCTCAATCTGCAGGTATTCTACCCCGGAGTCGGCAAGAACCTCAGCCTCGCGGGCCAACAGATCAGCATAATCTTCAGCAAGTTCGCGTTCACTCGCATAGTCGCTATCATCAATCTCGGAAAAATAAGCAAGCGTGTATGGACCGGTTAAAATTACTTTTACCGGCTTGCTGGCTACCTGAGCGGCAAACTTATACTGATCAACAAGCATTGAGCCATCCCATTCAACCCGGTCGCGGACAATCCCTTCGCGGACCAGGTAATTGGTATCAAAGTAACGGACAAGACCGCCAACCTCAACACCCGAAATCTTTCCGCAAAGGTGGGAAATATGATCATACCAGCGGATCATACCGTCAGTTACAACGTCCAGGCCAGCATCCTCCTGTTCCTTAATGAGCTCCTCAACATAGGAGTCTTCTATCTCTTTAAGTTTCTCGGCGTCAATAGCACCATGATCGAAGTCGTGATGGGCTTGACGCAAACGCTGGGCGTGATCAGATTCACCAACGCGTGGATACATGCTATGGTTTTCAGCAATAATTTTCACTTCTAAATACCTCCTTGGAATAATTCGTGAGTTAAAAAGTGTGAAAGTTAGAAAGTTGCAAAGTTAAAAAGTGTAAAAGTTTGAAAGTTAAACAGTAGAACAGTTTAAGATCAACTTCTTTTGGCAGTCTGATTACTGGGTGATTTCAGGAAGAGAGATAATATCTTTTTCGGCGGTGATTGTCCAGTGTTATTGGGGGCGGGGCGGTGGGGCGATAGGGCGAGCGGGAGAAAGTTCGCGGGGAGCGGGGTGTAAACATCGAACAGGCGAGCTTGCGAACTTGCGAGCAGGCGAAGAGCGAAGGTGCGAGAAGCGAAGAGCGTTTGGATAAATTTGGAATGATAGTGAAGACGCTGAACAGGCATAAGATGATTATATTTTTTATTCGGCGGTGAATTTTTGGACGGTGAATTTTTTGTAGTCGACATCGGGTTCACCGGGGGGAAGTCCTGCTTTACGGTGCAGGGCGGCAAGCTGTTTTTCGACAGTATCAAGTCCCTCAAGATTAGGAAGAAGTAGACCGCGGGCACTTCCTTTTTGTGCAATAACCCCATATTTTTGAGGATCAAGTTCGGAAGTATCCTTAACTGGCTCGGGACAACTCAACAACGAGATCTCATACTGAAGATCACTTAGTTCCTCACTTCTGACCGGAGGAAACCGCGGATCACGGAAAGCGGCGCTAATTGCGTTAGTAATTATTTCTTCGGCGATATTCTCCTGTGTCGGACGGAAAGTTCCCATGCAGCCACGCAGGTCGCCTTCCTTTTTTAACGTGACGAAAACTCCCTGGCGATCATTCAAGAGCCGGTCCGGCAAATTCGCGGGCGGATCTATAATATCCCCCCGTTCACAAAATGATTCAACAGCTCTTTGGGCCAACTCAATTACTTCTTCCATATTTATTAACATCCCGGATTAAAGGTTGGTATTATTCAAGCAACTCCGACGCGATCACGACCACCGTTTTTGGCCTGATATAGAGCACGATCGGCGGCTTCTATCAGGTCTTCGGGGTCCTTCTGACCGTCAGGGACCATGGTATGGGTGCCAACACTCACTGTCAGATAGTCGTCAACTGGAGAGTTCTCGTGCTCCATACGGGCGCCACGAATAGATTCACGAATATTTTCAGCAACCTGGCGCGCTCCACTGGCGGGGGTGGTGGGAAGAATCGCGGCAAACTCCTCGCCACCGTAACGGGCCACCGTATCAGCGGCGCGGCGCGCGTTCGCCGAAATAATTTCCGCCACCTCTTTTAAGCACTCGTCGCCACGGGTGTGACCGTAGTTGTCATTATAAAGTTTGAAGTGATCGATATCGATAATAAGCAGCGAGAGAGGGGCATGCTTGCGGCGACAGCGATTCCACTCCTCCTCCAGGGCCTGGTCAAAACCACGTCGATTCATAACACCGGTAAGACTGTCAAAAATTGCCTGTTCTTCTAATCGCTGATTAGCCTTCTGCAAACGGTGCCGGGTGAGACGCAGCTCCTCCTCCAGTTGTTTGCGGTCATGAACGTCACGAACTATAGCAAGATAGTATTGGCCGGTCGACAACGGCAAATTTGTAAGACTAATTTCAGCGGGAAAAGGAATTTCATCAGCACGCTTATTTGTCCACTCAAAATGCCGGGAGTCTCCTGACTCTACCTCTTCCAGCAAGTTTTTAAGCTTGGTTTCTGAATTTTGACCGTCGGCCTGCACAACCTGGGAAAATTCAACAAATGAACGGCCGGTAAGCTGCTCCCGCGAACAACCAAAAACAGCCTCGGTTTCCTCGTTACAATCAATTATTTCGGTCTCTTTATTGAGGATAAAAATTGGATTTGGAGCGACAAGAAAGAGGTTACGATATTTATCTATACGACGGCTGTTCAGCCAATAAAAAAGAGCAAGAATTACAGAAGTAACTGCTAAGACTACAACAGCTATCCCTTCAGTTAAGCCCATCTTATTCAACCTTCCATTTTTTGTTTCAATTTTCCCTGTAGATACATTATAAATTATCCTTGTGATCTTGAAAGGCTTTTTTTGAGGAGCGAGGCGCTGGGCGCTCAGCGCTTGGCGCGGGGCGTAAACTTCGAACCTGCGAACAGGCGAAGAGGCGCAAGACCGAAAATCAAGGTCAAAGTCACTGGATTCCGGCTCGGAGGCCGGAATGACGAGCTTTTGGTCAAAGTCAAGGGAGGGAAACGTCCAGGAGCGCAAGGGGCGAGCTTGCGAACATGCGAACAGGCGAAAGTTCGGGAAAATCAAGGCCCAGAGCAAGATTATGAGCACTTAATGAATTTGAATTAGCCCTGATAATTCACGACATCACAACTATCGTGAATTATCCGTCCGAAGGACAGCCGTTTATAGGCTTCTTGTTGGATATTAAACAAAATATTACTATTGCAGTTATTTTCACAGACGGTAACTTACCAGTTGTTCTGTAAACGGCTGGGTTAACCCCGCCCATTTGATGAATGGGCGGCCTATGCATAAGGTTCATGCATAGGCCGGGTTAGCTTTCGGCTTTTGGCTTTGAGCTTTAAGCTGGTGTTTTCCGGCCGAGGCCGGAATGACGGTCGGCAGGTTAAGGGTGGGGAACGCCCAGGAGTGAAGAGCGAAGGTGCAAGAAGCGAAGAGCGTTGGAAAGTTCTGTTAGCTTTAAGTGAAAGTTTTGGAAATTAGTCTTCGATAAAATATAATTTATGCGGCGATAATCATCAGATAAAAAGAGCGAACTTGCAAAGAAAATTTTTGTAAGGGTAAAATCGACTTATACAAATTAGTTAACAATCAGCGGAGGCAGTGATTCTGTTTTGAATGTAGAAATACTTGAATACGACGCGATAATAATTGGCGGCGGCGCCGCCGGGCTAAGGGCCGGGCTGGAGCTAACAGAAATCGGGACACCACGAATAGCAATTATTTCCAAGCTGCCACCGGTAAGAAGTCACACAGCTGCAGCTCGCGGGGGCATCGGGGCTGTCCTGGACAGGAACGGAAAAGACTCCCCGGAGCAACACGCCCGGGATACAATAAAAGCAGGAGACGGATTGGCCGACCGGCCAGCGGTCAAATGCTTCTGCCAGGCGGTGGGCGAAGAAATCAGAAAACTGGCTGAACTCGGTCTACCCTTCAATGAAACTGAGGAGGGAAAAATTGCCGGCCGTAAATTTGCCGGCCACTACGATGCAGACGGCCTACCTGCACTACGAGCTCGTTACGCTGGCGATCGAACCGGCCAGATGCTTTTGCACATTCTGCATGACCACTGCCGGAGCCGGGCGATTGATTTCTTCGATGAACACCTTGCCCTCCGGCTCTGCCAGAGGCGGGGTAGATTCTGTGGAGTATTTGCTCGAGATATGGCAAGCGGCCGGCCTAAGTTGTTTCGAAGCCGGGCCACACTACTGGCCAGCGGAGGGGCCGGGATGCTTTTTGAATTTAGCACCAACTCATTGAATTGTACCGGCGACGGCCAGGCAATGGCGGTGAGGTCAGGCATTCCCCTGCAGGACCCGGAGTTTTTCCAGTATCATCCAACGGTTTTACCACGATTGGGCGTGCTGGTAACCGGGGCGGCGCGCAGCCTGGGGGGCCAACTCGTGAACTGTCGTGGCGACCGTTTTATGGAAAAATACGCCCCAAAACAACTGGAGCTGGCCCCACGAGATAAGTTGAGCCGGGCAATTAGCCAAGAAATAGATGCTGAACGAGGCGTCGAGGGGGGCGATTGCGTTCACCTTGACCTGCGGCACGTGGAAGCAAAAAAATTATATCAAGAACTGCCAGAGGTAGTTAGTTGCTGCCGCAACTACCTGGACTTGGAGCCGGAAGAAGAGCTAATTCCGGTTCGCCCGGCCGCCCATTACTGGATGGGGGGAATACCGACAGACAACCAGGGTCGAGTATTAGATGCTAAGCAGTTGCCTGTGCCAGGCCTTTTTGCTGCAGGCGAATGCGCCTCTGTTTCAATTCACGGGGCTAACCGCCTGGGAACAAATTCACTGGCCGAGACTCAGGTTATGGGGGCGAAAGCGGGACAACGTATTGCTATGGAGATTGAAAAAGATGTTCCGCTCCCGCCGCCGCAAGAACTACAGAAAAATATATTTCCCTTTGCCGCTATTCCGGAAGCGGGTCAACTGATGGAAAAACTACAGAAAATCACCAGCAACTGCCTCGGGATTTTTCGCAATAAAGAAAAGCTGGCTCACGGACAAAAAAAGCTGAACCAGTTAAACCGGGAGCTTGCAAATAGCAACTATGTGGAAGTATCACGCCGGCCCTACTCTTACACTCTGAAGACGACGTTTGAACTCAAAAACCTGCTCTTGCTGGCACGGCTAACTGTGGCGGCGGCGCTGGCACGAACTGAAAGCCGGGGTGCGCATTATCGGGTCGATTTTCCAGAAAAGGATGAAAATTTGAGATGTCACTCACTGGTCCAGCTCAATGAAGAGGGCCTCCAGGTCAAATATAGGGCGGTGATCGAAGAAAATGAAAACTAAACTTAAAATCTTGCGACAGGCCTCAGTAGAAAGTGAGCCCGAGTGGAAAACGTATAAGCTACAGGTAGAGCCCGAGGAGCGACTGTTAGATGCCCTATTAAAAATAAGGCGTAATGTTGAGCCGGAGCTGGCTTTCCGCTCCAACTGTAAGAGCGGCCAGTGTGGTGCGGATGCAATGAACATAAACGGCCAACCGAGACTGGCCTGCCGCACTCTTTTTAAAGACCTGGCCAACCCGAAACAGGTAACCATAAGACCGCTCGACGGCTATCGGGTATTGAAAGACCTGGTCGTCGACCTGAAGGAAGTGGAACAACTGGGAGGCGAAATTATAGAAAAATCAGTGGATAAGTTGACCTCGCCGAAAAGAACAAACTCAGAAATCAGGGAAGCGGCAAGCTGTAACCTCTGTGGAGCCTGTGTTCCCGCCTGTCCAGTAACATGGAACAACAACCTGTTCCCCGGTCCGGCGGCACTACTTAAAAGCTACCGCCTGCTGGGGATTTTAAGCCACGAGGATAAAAATCGACAATTGGAAAACATCAATCGAAATTGGGGGCTCTGGGGCTGCGAAACCGATTATAACTGCCTGGAAGTATGCCCGCGCGAAATAAACGTAACCGAACTGATCAGCCGGTTGAAGCGAGAAATCAGCTCTGGCGAAGAGAGATGTTCTAAAGTCGAATAATATTTTGAGTAATCCCTTCCAGATCAAGAAGCGAATAAAAAAGTTCGATATTTTTTGCCATCTCGCGGGAAGTTGTCTCCCCGAGTTGACGGATCAGCGGCAGCTGACGGCGCTGAGCTTCACGCAGGAGTGGGCGGTATTCTTCCTTACCCGTCTCAACCTGTAGAATAGCATGTTTCTCAAGACAGATAGAAAACCAGAGCAGCACTTCCCCCGGCGTCGGCTGACTGTCATAAAAACGGTTATGAATTGATTTCATAAGATTGACCCAGTGTTCCCGCCGACTTAATTCAAGCGTTAATTGCTTATCGGACAATTCCTCAAGCAACTCGTGGTTATAGTTAAACAACCCCAAAAGATCAGGATTCCCTCCTGGAAGATGAAAGTTAAGTGACCGATAATTTTCAAATTGTCGGTGCCCCTCGAGCTGAAAATAGTCGGAGAGCACCTGCTTTTCATCAACGCTCAATGGTTGTTCGCGAAGCGTATCTGTGTCAAACTCCGAAATCAATCTAAAACAACTCCATTTTATACGGCACGGGGCCGGTGGTGAAGCTCAATTTTTTCCAGGTCAGGAGAGGTTATGTCCCCTAATGCCTCCAGCCAGCTTTCCGGAAAATTAAACGAGGGTTGAGCTGCGTCGTTAAGAATGTCAGAAGGCAGCGGGCTAAGCCAGTCCCGAGGCGGCAGACGACGACGGTTGAAAGACTCTGGGGGAGGTTCAGCTTCTTCCCGGTATTGCTCCGTCCACTGCAGATAGCCTTCGGTCATACTTTCAAGCAGCGGATTTTCGCTGTCTAACTCCTCAAAACGTTCCCTGACTTTATCCCAGACCATCGAGTGTTCAGGTGCCCAGGCCCAACAGCACATAAGAATAGCTTCCCAGACCTCTGGATTTTCATCCAGGAACTCAGAAGACGGGGGTTCCGAATCCCACCAGCTTCCCAGCAGAGCAGCAAGATCCCGCACGGCTTCGGCTTGTTCATCATTTATCCAGTGATAATTCCAGAGAGCATACAGCTCAGCAGGCAGATGAGGCCAGGTGGCCAGAGGGGGTTTGCTTTCTTCCCAGTGCCAGAGACGCGAAAGCTGATTTTCGCCGCGGGGGAAAGGATACTCGGGACCGGCCGAAACAGCAAGTAAAAGAGCATGATAACGTGCCGCGTCAACGGAACCGAGTTTGGGTTCACGCTGCGAGGGGGCAGCACCGGGAATGCGGGAAATCAAAGTCTCCTGAGATGATTCTGTCGAAGTGGGGGTGAGCAGTCCCAACCGACCCAGTCCCTGGTAGAGAAGCGCTGCCTCCAGGCCGTCGGCGTTCCACTGGCGAGCAAGCAGATTGCCATAAGCTTCCCGGTGCTGGTCCATTTCTACGGGACCATAGCAACTAAGCGAAAAGGCTATGACCAACAGTCGCTCACCAATCAGCCGACTAATATTTGCTGATTTTTCTCGCCAGGCAGTCTCGCCTACCAACTCTGCACCGGCGGCACGAGGTTCCTGTATAAAGGGAACAAGTGACTCAAAAAATACCGCGTATTTATCCTGCTGATGAATAGCTTCCGTGCTCGCTTCCCGCAGCCATTTAACCGCGTCTTTAATTTTCTGGGATGACTTGTCAGGAGCGGTTCTATCGTCATAATCAAGCCGGCGAGACTCGTCCGGTTCCGGCCAGGGATATCGATTAATGTCCTGGTAAAGATCCGTCCACTGGTTTATGTCAGGAGCAAAGGTATTAATCCCTTCAAACGGCAGTGTTAGGTCCTCATTACGGATCTTTTTTTCTGGCAAATTCGGCTCATTATCCTCAAATTCATCACTTTTTTCGCTGGCGTCTGGGCGCACCTTATCCAAATCATCCACCGGCAGTGATTGTTCGGGCCGCTTGTAGGGCTCGTCAGCGCTGGTGACAGCTTCTTTCAAACCGCCCTCCAGTTTAAAATCGGTAGGGTCTAAATCGCCAGCAGACTTACCTTTCCCCCCCTGGGTTGCCACAACAACCACAACAATCAATGCCACTACGGCCAAAATCAATACAACAAAAGCAGCTGGATTCATTTTAAACACTCCCCGGCTATTATAACATCCACTCAGTATCTATACACAGGCTTTCCCGTAGGTGGTAAAACGTGGGTATCTCTGGCAGATTAGTGTTCAGAAGTAAAAAGTTGCTGTTGAGCCGGTCGCGGTGAATTAAGCATACACTCGGAACAACGGCCCTGCTGACAGTAGCGTTTATATAAGAAGACAGCGCCCTGTTGATGAGCAACCGACGGCCAGGTAACCTCCATACCACACTGGCTCTCAATCGTTCTTGTACGTCGATTTGGAAGAACGGGCGGATAATCCAGAAATATTTGTTCCCAGCACCGCCGGCGCTCCGACCAACCATTAAAAAGTGCTCGCTGATAAAAAAATGGTATCACGACATTGACGATGAGTTGATCAAGCCATTTTTTACCAAACGGAGAGGGAACAGATTCACGACGGTCATCAGAGAAAGTATAGTGGTGACGCCAGTAGTTACGGCCGGGAAATTTAAACCGGGGTAACAAACGTTGCGCCAGAAAAGCTCGCAAACTTTTAGCCTGTAGTGCAGACTCCTCCAGCGCCAGCAGGTACTGCCGCCAGGGAGCTTCAAGCCTGCGGGTTGCCCGGCCAAAAGAAATCCAGCGGCGGTAAGGATAACTCTGGGGGCGAACCCCACCGAGCCGCCAGAAGGAAGGTGTCTTAATTAGCGGCTCTTCAGTGGCAAGATTTTCTCGCCAGCAACGGCGACGGTTATAGATTGAACGATTGATTTTAGAACTCGACAACTGTGGAAACCAGCCTGCTTTGCCAAGCAGCCAGGCTTCAAGTTCCATCGGACGATCTAATTCAGAAAGCCGGTTATAAAACAGTTTCGGGGACAGACGGCGGGCAAGGCAACGAAACTGCCGATGGTTAAACGTGTAACCAAGAGCACCGACCAGGGGCTGCCAGAGACGACGTTCCCCCGGCAGCTTTTTCAAAGTAACAACACGTCTATACAGCCAGCACTGCCCCGCCCGGCGCAGGCAAGCTAACAACCGGCGGCGGAACAAATGCTTATAACAGGGATGTTTGACCTGCTGCAGGCGTTGCAGAAATCGGCTCGGCGAAGTAGAAAAAGACAAATCTTCCAGCTCATCCGTGAGGGAGATAGTTGGAATTAACCGCCCGTCGGCCCGACGGGCCGGACAGTCGGCCGCAGAGTGCAAGCAAACCTGAAGGATAACGTTGTTAAAGGCGGGATCATGTTGGTGATTGTGCTGATACCAGTCGGCCGGGTGTTGATGAATTTCAACTGTTCCGCTTCTCCTTATCCCATCAACAACCAGAGTTACTCCTCTTATATCCGGACCGGAAGAAGCCGCCGGGCGACCGGCTTTAGTCACCGAAATACGTTCCCCAGTATCACCGGTAAAATTTTCCTTGGCCGCCACCGTCCACTGCCAGAGTCGGGTGATCTCTTTCTCGGTAAGAGTAAGGTTTGGCTGTCGATCCAACGTGGCGAGAACTTGCGACGGAGAAGACATAGCCTACCACCCCTGTGTATAGACTTGCCTCCTCCAACCCTGGGTTGTGATTCTGATTATCTATTACAAATATAAGGGATCAGCCGGGAAATATCAAAATATATCTCTGTCAGGAAACTTATTGTTGTTCCCGGGTAGAACAGGGGCATGTAAGTCAAAGTCACCGGCGTGAAGAGCCGCTATTAATTCATCCACGGAAACAACTGCTTCTGGCAGCTTGATAAAATAGTCGCCAACCGGATCAGAGCTGTGAGCATCGCTGGCTGTAATTGGTTGAAGGTCATGTCGGCGGGCATATTCCAGTGAGAGCTCAACCCTGTCTGACTGGGGCTGGTTGAAGCTGGCCACTTCGATAGCGGCAAAAGGATAGTTACGAACAAGTTCATCAAAATTCGGGTTAAACCGAAAAGGATGGGCAACGAAAGCATAGCCGTCCCGCTCGGCAACCGCAGAGCTCAGACTTTCCAGGCTGCCACATAAAAACAGGGAAGTGTCGGGCCGCGGAAGAAAGACAACAACATGATGAGGACCGACTGTTATTTCAGCGCCGGTAAAAACCAGCAGTTCTGGAAAAGCGCGACGTAACCAACTCACCTCATCCGGTGGCCAGAAACGATTATGCTCGGTGAGGACCAGACCGTCAAGATCTCGTTCTCGAGCCAGCTTAAGCAGGTCATCAGGTGAGATGACAGAACAGGCAGAAAAACGGGAGGTGTGGGTATGGCAGTCTAATTTCAAGAAAAAGCCACTTACTTACCCGCGCTCCTCCATGGGAACCAGCTTCTGATTTTGCGGGCCGACATACTTAGCACGCGGACGAATCAGGGTGTTCTCATCGTATTGTTCCATAACGTGCCCCAGCCAACCGACGACACGGCTGGCGGCAAATATGGTCGTGTAAAGGTCGATTGGTATCCCCAGCAGGTAGTAAACAGAAGCGGAATAGAAGTCCACGTTACAGCGGATCCCTTTCTCTTCTTCCATAAAATCCTCGATCGCCGTGCTATATTCGTACCACTTCAGCTCGTCCTTCTCTTCGCCTAGCTTTTTACACATTTCTCTCAAGTAAGGAGAACGGGGATCAATCGTGTTATAAACGGCGTGGCCGAAACCCATTATTACTTCACCGGCGGCAAGTTTTTCTTTGACATAATCAACCGGATCAATGCCACGTTCGTCTATTTCAAGAAGCATTTTCATAACTTCTGAGTTGGCCCCACCATGAATGAGACCTTTTAAAGCCCCAATGGCAGAAGTTATTGTGGAATGGACATCGCTGAGAGTTGAGGCAGTAACTCGGGCGGCAAAAGTGGAGGCATTAAAACCATGATCGGCATGAAGCACTAGACAGGTATCAAAAATTTCTTCCGCCTCTTCAGAAGGACGCTCACCATTTAACATGTATAGAAAATTACCGGCGTGACTCAGCTCGGGGTCTGGTTCGACAGCGTCCAGTCCGCGCCGGTAGCGGTCGAAAGCAGCTATCAGGGTGACCATCTTAGCGGCAATACGCTCGGCTTTTCGGTAGTTGGCCTCGACGTCAAGAGGCGACACCTCACTGTCGGGGTCATAGGCGGCAAGAGACGAAATCAGGGTTCTGAGAGCAGCCATGGGGTGCATGTCAGCGTCGGCTAATTTTTTAGCTATTTCTTTTACTTCATCGTTAACCGGCCGATTTTTAGCCAGGACTCCACAGGTCTCGTCAAACTGCTTTTGAGTTGGAAAGCCGTCCTCCCAGAAGAGATGAAAAATCTCCTCGAAGCGGACCTTATAAGCGAGCTCATTTATATCATATCCCTTATAAACAAGCTCTCCTTTGTCACCGTCCAGAAAACTCATCTCCGATTCCGTTAAAACTACATTCTTCAGACCATCCGACGTCATACTTTTAGCCTCCCTGAGCTAACAGAATAAAAACAACTCAGACAATAATAATCAATTGTCCAATTAATTGGCGTCAAAAGTGGACTTATGTTAAAAAGAAACTCTCTTAACGCTACGTTCTTCAATTTTAAGACAGACTTTTAATAATTTCAACCAAAAATAGATGTTGAAAGTAAAAATCTGTTAAACCTGGATATTTTCAACCACACGGCGACCAAACTGACTTGACTTAACTTTTTCAGCGTCAGATAGCTGCCGGGCCAGGTCATAAGTAACGTACTTTTCCTTGAAAGTCTCCTGCAGGGCCTCTTTAATAGCAGTAGAAGCCTCAACCCAGCCCATGTGGTCGAGCATTTCGCAGGCGGAAAGAATGAGAGCCGTCGGATTGACTTTATCCTTACCGGCGTGTTTGGGGGCGCTGCCGTGAGTTGGTTCAAACAGGGCAAGCCCGTCACCAAAGTTAGCACCCGGGCAGATTCCCAGGCCGCCAATCATGCCGCCGGCGGCGTCGCTAATGTAATCACCGTTAAGATTGGGGAGGGCAAGAACGTCGTAACTGGCGGTTCTTGTCAGAATTTGCTGAAGCATATTGTCAGCAATTCTATCCTTAACCACGAGCGTGCCTTCAGGTGCTTGCCCGTCGTAATTATCCCAGAGTTGATCCTCGGTAATGACTTCATCGCCATATTCCTGTTCAGCAACCTCATACCCCCAGTTGCAAAAGGCTCCTTCGGTAAATTTCATAATGTTACCTTTGTGAACCAGGGTAACCGACTCGCGATCATGTTCAAGAGCGTAGTCGATTGCCCGGCGAACCAGCCGCTTGGTGGCAAACTCACTGATCGGTTTCAATCCCAACCCGACCGGACCTTCGTGAATACCGGCGGCACCAAGTTCAGTTTCAACAAACTTCCTCACCTTCTCGGCATCCGACGTCTCGGCCTCCCACTCGATACCGGCGTAAACATCCTCGGTATTTTCCCTGAAGATGACAAAATCGACTGCTTCAGGCGAGCAGATAGGCGATGGTAACCCATCCAGATAATAGACAGGTCGGACACAGGCGTAGAGATCAAGCTGCTGACGAAGCGCAACGTTAAGACTGCGAAAACCGGCGCCAACCGGGGTAGTCAAAGGTCCCTTAATAGCGATACGAAACTTACGGATTGCCTCCAGTGTTTCGGCGGGAAAAACGGTTCCATAAACCTCTTCCGCCGACTCACCGGCATAAATTCGTGTCCAGACTATTTCACGCTGACCACCGTACACTTTTTCAACAGCACCATTCAGAACGTCGCGCATTACAGGTGAAATGTCCTTACCCGTTCCATCACCTTCAATATAAGGAATAATCGGATTGTCTGGGACAACCAGCTTACCGTCACGGTAATCTATCTTTTCTCCCTGTTCCGGTATTTCTACATGATCATAATCGCTCATAACTAATACTCCTCCTGTGGTATGAAATCAACTTTTTAAGAATTTAAATTTTGCGGTTTCCTCGTTCTGAGGACCGATATATTTCTGACATCATTCTCAGTTGCCCTCCGGGCAACTTCCGAGGTATAAAGACCTCAAAACAACCCCATCCTGGGGTTTGAGGTCATTATAAATCCGTCAGAAACACATCGGTCCTCAGAATTACCGTTTTCTACAAAAGAGGGCCCAATCACTACTTGACCAAAAATAAACGCATAACGCAAGATATGGATTATCTTGCTTACAAAAAGTTAAACTTTATTAAGAATTCAATTCACGATCAATCTGATCACAAACCCAGTGCAGACAGGCTATGTGGGCCTCCTGCACGTGGGCGGTGCGGGTCGCGGGAACATTAATTAACTCGACGTCCAACTCCCGCATTTTTCCTCCTTCGGAGTCGGTCAGGCCAAAAACCCGACCATCTATTTCGAGGGCAGCTGTCAGTCCTCGTATTACATTAGGTGAGCTGCCGGAAGTGCTTATACCCAGAAAGACATCCCCGGGTTCACCAAGCGCTTTTATCTGACGAGAAAAAACCTCTTCAAAAGACCAGTCATTACTTACTGCAGTTAAGGTGCTGGGACTGGCGGCAAGACTTATGGCCGGCCTCTGAATTGGTTCAACATTAAACTTCGCCACCAATTCAGTGGTAAAATGGAGACTATCAGTGGCGCTACCTCCGTTACCAAAACTAATTACTTTGCCGCTCATTTCCCAGGTCTCAAGTATTGCATCACGAAGTTCAAAAAGATTGGCCGGAACATCATCCGCCAGTCGTGTTAACGTTTTGCTTGCCTCGAGAAAATAATCGGCGTGCATTCTAATCCTCCAGTTCTTCCCGGGTTCGCCTCAAATCATAACGAGCCCGCAGATTCTCAGGGTCAAGATCAAGCGCCTCTTCAAAACGCATTTGAGCTTCTTCAAAAAGTCCCCTGTTATAGAATACATAACCGAGGGCTGTTTCCACTCGCGAATCTTCACCAAGTAAATCGCGAGCCAGTTCCAGAGTTGAAGTCGCCCGGTTCCAGTCCTCTTCCAATATAAAGACCAGTCCCAGGTTGTAGTATGCCTCCGGCAATTCATACTCATTTATTGCTGTCCGATAATATTCAATTGCATGAGTCTTTTCTTGTTCTAACAGATATACATTGCCCAGCTGTTTATTGAAGCGAGCCCGTTGTTCAGCATCTTCCGCCCGGGCAAGCAGCGACTCATAACGATATCGTGCTAAATTAACCGCCCCCCGATTGAAATCAATATATGCTATCATCTGATTGGACAAAATATGGTCTTCGTCCAGCTCAAGTGCCCTCTCAAACTGCTCGCGGGCCGCGGCTCGGTCACCATACCAAAAATAAAGTTTCCCAAGTGCAACTATATAGTCGAGATTCTCGGGTTGAACACTTACTGCACGCCGCTGGGCGCTAATTGCCATTTCCAGATTATTGTCTCTGAAATAGGCGATCGCCAGATTATAGGCGGCTTCGTGATTAGCGGGATCAAGAACAAGAAGATTGCGAAAAGCAGATTGAGAAGCTGCCAGACGATCATATTTTAAACCCAGCTCTCCCAGCCGCCGGTAAGTTAGCTGCTGATAACGCTCGTCAATCTCCTCGTCAGCCAGCGCGGCGTTGTAATTCTCCGCCGCTTCAGCGGGACGCTCCTGCTTTTCATGCAAACGCCCTAGTGCGAAAGAGATTGAATATCCTTCCTCCGCCACAGCAAGCGCTCTTTCATAAAATTGAATCGAGTTTTCATAATCCCCAACAGCCTGATAAAGGTAGCCCAGTTGCAGATGTATATCAGACTCCTGCAGCGGTCCCTCTATGATCTCAACATCCGCCGCCGGTTCAAGCGAGGCAAGCGCAGCCGTCGTATCCCCTTCCTCCAACTGCGCCAGCGAAAGATTATAGCGGGCTGTAGGAGTATCACGCAGGGCCAGTGCTTGTTCGAACTCCTCTCGAGCCTCGACAAAGCGATTCAAATCCACCAGAGCTCCGCCACGCAAAAGAGCAAGCTGGTAATTCATCTCCGTCTCTTGAGTATGCTCCCGAGCCGCTGCAAAGTCATCTATTGCCGCCTCTAAATCCTGCAGGCGGAGCTGTGTTAACCCACGGTTAAAATAGAGCAGTTCCGCATAACCGCCGGCCTCCAGACCACTGCTGAAATCATCCCGCGCCTGCTGCAGGTTCTCTTCCCGCGCATTTAAGTTGCCACGAGCGAGAAAGAAAACAGCGCGCGGGTCAAGAGCAATTGCAGCGTCGAGGTCATCAAAAGCCCCGGTGACACTGTCCAGCTCCGCACGAACCATAGCGCGACGATAATAAGTTTCAGGAAAAGTGTCGATGACGTCCAGAGAATAGCCATACAGCTCCTCCGCTTTCTCAAATTCCTCACGGGCGGAATGAATGTCGCCCAGATAGCGGTAAGAGAGAGCTGCCGGTTCGTCCAGTCCGGAAGTTCCCAGCACCCGGCGATAGAGTCCAAAAGCTCGATCCAGCTCATCCGCTTCATGAGCGGTGCGAGCCTGATCAAATAGCTCCCTCTGACGAGTTCGAGAAATTTCAATGCGTTCTTTTAACTGTGACGGCAGTTCAACGTCGACCACCGGCTCTGGATCGGGATGACAGGCCCCGTCATACCAGTAAAAACCGGCTGCCTCGCAGGCTTCCGCAGTAACAAAATCTTCCGGCTCCGGCTCCGGCTCTTCCACCGGCACACCTACAATTTGATCCCATATTTCCTGAACCACCGGTTCAAATATTACATACCCTAAATATATCCCTGCCGCCAGAGCGGCGATCGACAAAAGCAATATAACAAAATGGAGACGCGAATTCATCCGCTACGGCCTCACTTTACCGTTAAAATTGTCTAAAATACCGTTGACAAACGATGCTGAGTCCTCGGAACCGTATTTTTTAGCCAATTCCACCGCCTCGTCGATCACTATCGGTTTCGGAGTTTCTGTCCATAACAGCTCATAAGTTGCCAGGCGCAGCAGGACTCGTTCAACCGGATAGATCCTATCAAGACGCCAGTCGTCAAGATGCGATTCTATATTTTTATCAATTTCTTCAAGATGTTTCTCGGTCCCAGCAACCAGCGCACCGGTAAATTCAGAACTATTCTCGGGCTGGTAATCACCACTAACCTCACGAGCATAAAGGACCTTAAAGGCCGCTTCCCGGGCCTTAGAACGTGACATTTAGTTCTCTAACTCACGATATACACTGGCCTGTCGGACCAGGGCCTGAGCGGCGTCAGCACCTTTGTTGCCAACTTTTACACCAGCACGATTGACAGCCTGTTCAACCGTATCCGCAGTAATAACGCCAAAAACTACCGGCAACTCGGAATCATAACTGAGTTTACCAACCCCGCGGGTAACTTCCGAAGCGACATAATCAAAATGTGGTGTTTCTCCCCGAATTACGGCGCCAAGACAGATAACGCCGTCAAATTTATCGCTTTCAACAACCCGCCGAGCAAGACCGGGGATTTCAAAACTACCGGGCGCTTTGTAAATTTCAACGTCCTTTTTATTAACGCCGCACTTCTCAAGCATGTCGAGGGCGCCGCGCTTTAGCTGACCGGTAATCATATCGTTAAATTCAGCCATAACTACCCCCACCTTTAACCCGCTGCCGTCGAGGTCGCCTTTGATTTCCTTAATCACAAGAGATCATCCTTCCTCAAATTGATTTAATAGATGCCCTAACTTTTCCTTCTTAGTCTGTAAATAATCCTCGTTGATTTCGTTACATTCTATCTCCAGAGGCTGACGATCCGTCACCTTTAAACCGTAACCTTCAAGGCCCACTATTTTCCGGGGATTATTGGTCAAAAGCCTGATTGTGGACAGACCCAGGTCTTTAAGAATTTGTGCACCAATTCCATAATCACGAAGATCGGGATTGAATCCCAGTTTTTTATTGGCCTCAACCGTATCAAGTCCTCGGTCTTGAAGGTTATAAGCTTCAATTTTATTACAGAGACCAATTCCCCGACCTTCCTGCAATAGATAGAGTAAAACGCCCCGGCCCTGCTCCTGAATCATCTCCATAGCCCGGTGAAGCTGTGGCCGACAGTCACAGCGGCGACTGCGAAAAACATCCCCGGTCAAGCACTGGGAGTGAACACGAACCAGCACGTTCGACTCGCCTTCAACTTCGCCTTTAACCAGAGCCAGGTGTTCACGATCCTCCAAGCGATCGCGGTAAGCTACGGCTTTAAACTCCCCAAACTCGGTTGGCAGGGTGGTCTCGGCCCTGCGTTCGACGTGTTTTTCCGTGCGATGCCGGTAACGAATGAGCGCTTCTATGGAGATCATCTTGAGGTCGTGCCGGGCGGCAAAATCTTTCAGTTCTTGCCGACGGGCCATGGTTCCGTCCTCGCTCATGATTTCACATATAACTCCTGCCGGTCGCAGACCGGCCAGAACAGCAAGATCAACGGCGGCCTCGGTATGACCGGCTCTTTTTAACACACCGCCACGCTCAGCCTTGAGCGGGAAGACATGCCCGGGCCGTTGAAAATCATCGGGACGGCTCTCCGGATCGACCGCTTTTTGAATGGTCAGTGCCCTGTCGTGAGCACTGATACCGGTCGTAGTCCCTTCCCGGGCGTCAATTGAAACGGTGAAACCGGTATCCAGGTGGTCCGTGTTGTTGGGAACCATGGAAGGAAGCTGTAGACGCTGTAGCTCATCAGGCGCCATAGGCAGACAGACCAGACCCCGACCCTCTTTTGTCATAAAATTTATCGCGTCGGCACTGACCTGCTCAGCGGCCATTACCAGATCTCCCTCGTTTTCACGCTCCTCGTCATCAACAACTACAACCATCTCCCCGGATTTAATCGCTTCAATGGCTGCTTCTACCTTCTCACTGTTATTCATCACTTATATCACCGTTGAAAAGCCCTGCTTAACTCAGAAAGGCTTAAATTGTCCTTCTTTTTTTCGTTTTGCCAAAAATTATAGAGATAACGCGCTATGGTATCAACTTCAAGATTCATTTGCTGGCCTGGCCGGCGCTCGGCCAAAGTAGTTTTTTGATAAGTGTGCGGAACCACTTGAACTGTTAAAGTCTCCTCACTCACGTCAGCTATAGTGAGGCTGATACCATCAAGGGCTACCGACCCTCGCGGAGCAAGAAATGGTCTTAAGTCGCCGGGATAGTCAGTAACCAGCCGGTAGCCGGCGTCACTTTTTTCCAGGACAATTATCTTCACAACCCCGTCAACATGGCCACTTACATAGTGACCGTCGAGACGATCTCCAACTGCCAGTGAAGGCTCTATGTTTACAATGCACCCCGCTCGAGCCTGCTGTAGAGTTGTTTTGGCTGATGTAGTCTCAGCCAGTTCAACAGCTACGCTTTCAGCACCTGTCTCAACAACTGTAAGACAGACACCGTCAACGGCAAGACTGTCGCCAACTTCAAGAGCCAATTTTGAAAAAGACTTCGATTGCAGACGCAGCTTAATCGTCCCGGCAGTGCCTCTCTCGCGAGCCGTTATTTCAGCGGTTGCTCTTACAAGACCGGTAAACATTAGCTAAAACCTCAGTTCTTTTTTCACTCGAGTCAGCCCCTGATTAAACGCTTCCTCTTCAGAAGAAAAGGCATTAAACAGAAGACCCCTCCAGCCCAAACAACCTCAAACCCGGGTTTGATCGTATAAAAGGATATGTAACTACTCATCTATCCCCTCTCCCCTGGAGGGAGAGGGCCCGTTTTTCACCCCCCTTTGTATTTCCCCCCGTCAAGGGGGAAAGATAAAGTGAGTAGTTACAAGGATATAATACAAAGCGTTCTCTTGCGAGGTTTTTACCCCTTGAAACCAACACCGGTCAACCGCTGCCGCAGCCGCGGATGGGGAGTTAAGTTAAAACCAACCCGGCGTAGAGACTGTTCAGAAAGACGACGTATATAAATGTCTTCACCAAACCGGTGCTGTTCCAGCAATCTAAATCTGGGGGCGTTAAATACTTTCTCGGTCTTGTGGCTCAGACGGGCACTTCGTATACCACTACCCAAAACATGACCACAGTTGAAGAGGTGAAGTTCATTTAAAAGTTGTGCCGAAATTAAATCACCCACCAGTCCTCCGCCGCCTTCAACAAGTATGCGGCCAAAACCGGCCCGGTAAAGGCGGGGGAGAACTTCGGTCCAGCGGTAGCGCCCGTCGTGCAGCTCAGACCTTACCAGGGTTACACCGCTCTCTTCTAATTTTTCCCCGAGCGCCGGCTCTATCTGCGACGGGACAACAATTGTTGTTTCAGCAGCCCGCTCAGATAACAGGGTAAGTGACGGGGATAAGGTTTGAGGACGGGTAGTGACGATAATGGCTCCCGGTTGAGATTCGCGACCCGTGACGCGATCAGTCAAGCTGGGATTATCGCGGCGCACAGTTTCAGCGCCAACCATGACAGCATCTACCCGGGAACGAAGCAAATGTGTGTAGTGCCGGCTCTCCGGACCGCTGAGCCACTGGCTGTGGTGGCTCTCCGTGGCGATATAGCCGTCAACAGAGAGAGCCAGCTTGGCTTCCAGCCAGGGAAGCCCGGCGACTTGATTGTAAAAATAAGCACGGTTTAACCACCTGTATTGAGAGCGACAAACCGGGGTTGTAACGGTCAAACCAGCTTTCAGCAGCTTTTTCATTCCACGTCCCTGCACACGCGGATGTGGATCTATATGTGCAAACGTTACCTCCTCGATGTCAGTCTTAAGAATGCGCTCCGTACAGGGTGCCGTTTTCCCCTGGTGGACACATGGTTCCAGGGTACAATAGAGCTCTACTCCCTGCAAAGAACCGGTATACTTATTTAACAAAGCTGCCTCCGCGTGGAGCCCGCCAAACTGGCGATGAGCGGCAAGCTCGAGCAATTCACCGTCCTTGACCAGCCCGGCGGCTACCAGCGGATTTGTTTTTACCATCCCTTCCCCTGCCAGAGCACGGGCAAACAGAAGTTCCATAATTTCCTGCCGGCGTATTTCCACTTTTATTCCTCTCCGCCGGCAAAGTTTTCGGCCAGCAAAGCATCACAATAAATATCAGGTGAAAACGGAGCCAGATCATCGAGCGTCTCACCGGTTCCAACAAACTTTACCGGTACCTGGAATTTATCGGCAGCACTGAGCACGACACCGCCGCGGGCCGTGCTATCAAGTTTGGATAGAATAATTCCACTTACCGGCAGCTGCTCGGCATATTTTTCTACCTGTTTCACTCCATTTTGCCCCGTTGATGCGTCAAGAACAAGCAAAGTCTCCGCCGGTTCCCCACTTTTCTGGCCGGCTGCCACCCTGTACATCTTGTTCAACTGTTCCATAAGATCACCGCGGGTATGAAGACGACCGGCAGTGTCCACGAAAAGATAGTCTACCCCCCGCCCGCAAGCAGCCTCTATAGCATCGTAAACTACGGCTGAAGGGTCGCCCCCTTTCTGGTGAGCAATAACGTCAATTTCAAGACGCTCTCCCCACTCCTGCAGCTGTTCAATGGCGGCGGCACGAAAGGTGTCCGCCGCTGCAAAGAGTATTTCCCCGTCAAGTTTGTGGGCCAGCTTGGCCATGCTTGTAGTCTTACCACTACCGTTGACTCCAACAAAAAAGTAAACGCTAGGCGGAACAGAACTTTTCTGAAGGTCGGGGTTCCCGGCCGCAGCAAAAATATTCTTGATTTGCTCCCTCAAATATCCCGGCCCGTCAGCATCTGCTTCTTTACTGCGCAGTGGCTCAAGCAATTTTTCAACTGTTTCCAGACTGACGTCACTTTTTAACAGGGCCGCTTCAAGATCATCTATGGCACCGGCGTCCATTCCACGACCCGGCCATAACTTTTTCACACCGGCGCGAAATTTGCCCAGCGCTCCCTTGAGTTTAGTTTTATCATCGCTTTTTGCACTGCCAAAAATTGGCATCCTATCACCTTCCGATATTATAAAAATTAGCCTTTGTTTACAGGGCTCTGTTGAAACCCCTGATTGAGACGGCCACTCATAGGTGTTGGGACTCATTCTTGATTGGCCAGCCTGGCCTGCCAAACGAACCCGGCTGATTTTTGGAACGACAAAAATTATAATAAAAATCGGGACCAGTTGCCAGCTTTCGACAAGTATGAAAGAATATTGGTCCATTAAACAAATTTTAATCTGACAGGTGATATCAAATGAAAACCCCGGGCGACAAATTTCTAATCCGTCTGCTCTCAAGCACAGAAGACGTAGAGAAATTTTACGAATTGTTGAGCGAGTGGTTTGAGGAAAATATAGAAAAGGAGCCACTAATTTTTTATCAGCCCTATCCCCTTGCTGATCTATATACTGGTGAAGCCAGTGTTGCCGAAGCGAAAGTGCTGCGTGGAGAGATAAAAAATAGTCCTGCTCGCCAGGAGATAGAGCAATTTTCTCAAAAACACAATGGCCTGGTCAACAAGAGTCATGAATTAACTCACTTAGAGTCGGATAGCTGGTTTGGGGCGCTTGAATACCCGGGAGCTGAACTTGTTTTTTTAAAAGAACGCTACAATCCTCTGAAGCTAACACTGCAACTTGCGCAGGACTTATTTCGTAAAAACCAGATGGCACAAATTGGTGAACTAATTCAGAAATCGCAAAAATTAGAGGCCGATATGGGAGAGGTAACCCAGTTTCTGTTACAGCAACTGTCCGAGCTGCTAAAAACTGAAGAAACAGGCTTCTATGTGCCGCGCGGCCGAAACTTTAAATTGCGGAATGCGCATGGTTTTTCATACCGCGACTATCCAAAACGACAGACTATTCCCGGAAATTTGATCGAGGAAGGAAGAATGAATGAGGAAAAATTTATCAAGACAGAGGAGCCTGAAGAAGGCGAAGTTATATATTTTCCACTGGTTTCAGGGATAGAAAACCTGGGTCTGCTGGCCGCTTTTGAGCCAGGCTTAAGCGAGAACATGATCAACGCTAAACACGACTATCTGACCACACTTGCCGAGCTTGGAGGACTTCTCGTTCAGGAAGCTTCCTTTGCCGAGCAGGGGGAACTGAAGGCACTGGAAGATAAACTAACCGGCTTAAGACAAGAAAATTACTTCAGAGAGCGAATCCGCGAGGAGGTAGAGCGTGGGCGGCGCTATGACGTCCCCTGTTCCTTACTGCTGCTAGATGTGGATAATTTTTCTGACTTGAACGAAGAACTTGGAGAACAGGTGGGAAATGCAATCCTGCGGGAAATAGGTGACCTGTTCCAGACCAGTTTCCGGACTGTTGATATAACAGCCCGATTAAAAGAAGATGTATTTGCCCTGCTGCTAACTAACACTCCGCTTTCTGGAGCACTATGCGTGGCAGACAGACTACAAAGATTGGCGAGCAAACCTATCCTGGAACTGGGAACAAAAGAAATTGAGATTAATTTCAGCGGCGGACTGGCCGCTTATCCGGAGGATGGGGACGAGGCCGGCGAACTGCTCAAACAAGCCCGCCTGGCCCTCTATCAAGCCAAAAAAACTGGAAAAAATAAAATTTGTTCGACAAGCGATTTATCCTGAGACCCGCCTAAGCTCAGGAAACAATATCCTCCCCACCGTCACAACAGATAACATTTCCGGTAACAAAACGACTTTCCGGTCGAACAAGCAGGCCAATCAGGTCTCCAACGTCTGCCGGGTCGGTCAAACGTCCCGAGGGGTTTCTCTTCTTAGCCTCGGCAATCATATTTTCATTGCCCGGGATCTTCCGTAGAGCCGGTGTGTCAGTCACACCGGCCTGAATGGCGTTGGCAGTTATTTTTTTGTCCGCAAGTTCATAAGCAAGCTGCCGGACATTAGCTCCCAGCGCCGCTTTGGCAGCCGACACGGGCCCGTAGTAGGGCCAGACCGTGCTACCACCGGCAGATGTCATTGCAAAAATTCGGCCACCCTCGCCCATTAAATCATTCTCTACCAGCTCCTGCGTCCAGTAAACCAGGCTGCTGGCCATAACATCGAGGGTCATATCCATTTGTCGCGGCTCTACCAGGTCATCACCATTCCCGTTTACAAATTTTTTCAAAGTACCAAAAGCGAGTGAATGCATTAAGACTCTCACCGTCGCGTCTCCATCAAGACGATCCTGAAGCTCTTCTCTAACTTTATTACGGGTCCGTTCCTTTGCCGCATTGCTGTTAAAAAACTCCACCTCGGCCCCCCGCTCTTCAAGTTCCTCTATCAGTTCGTTGACACGGTCCATATCCGACTTACGATCAAAGTGAACTCCGGCAATATTCATACCCATCTCCGCCAGCACTCTCGCAGCGGCGGCACCAAAACCACTGGAACTTCCCAGGATAAGTGCCCATTCTCCATCTAATTCGTTCATTTCTAATCCTCCTGTTTTCTAAAGTTGCTTGCTGTTAAGACAAAAAAATATTTTCAAATTTAAACAATTTTTTCAACTCTTCTGCTATAGAAATTTTTACTATAACAGAATTTTCCTCTACTATCCAGCAAAAAGTTTTCAGAACACCAAACTTTTATAAATATCAGGATATAAACAGCCGGGAATAAAAAAATAGGGGTTAAATCGGCGGGGACTCCCTTAATGCAGTCAGCTCAGGTGAAGGAATCACGTCAAAACTGAAATCCTTCTGGGCAAGCAGCTCTCGCTGGTCGTCGTCTGGGGGCTGCGAAAGGAGCATACAATCTACGTCATTCTGGTCCAGGATATCAAGAACCAGGGAAAAACGCCCCCGCTGATGTTTTATCGCCGGATTGAGAATAAACTTTTCCGATACAAGCTCCCCCGAATCATCGAAAATCATCAGCCCTAAGTAGCGGCCGTTGGCTGGGTTAGTGGCCAGTTGTTTCAGGTTAGTTTTAACGGAAAAACCCAGAATAGTAGTATTTTTGGTCTTCTTAACCATAACGCGAGGTGAGGAGAGTTCCGGATATTCAGCCAGCTCTTCCGTCAATTCTTCCTTCAAGTTGGCTTCCGCCTCCGGGTCAAGACCACCGTCCACCATGGCTTGAATGAAAAGCTTATCGACCATTTTGACTCAGCTTACATCCCGTGCTGAGCAAGACTATCCTGCTGCGCATTGAGGTCGGCCATCATCGACTCCATGTGGATAAATTGACGTTCAAGCGTTTGCTGACGGCTCTCCACGTGCTGGATCTGACGTTCAATTCTATCCTGCAAATTATCGATACGTTGGTTAAAACCGTCGTCATGTTCTGCTAAAATTCCGTCTCGGCTATCGGTCATTCCTTCCAGATAGTTGTCTAACCGGGTCATGACGCCGTCTTGCTCATCCCCCGCTGCTTCATCCGCAGTAAACAAATCCTGTACAGCGTCGGGATTGTCCTGAAACGCATCACGAAACTCAGCGGCGTTAAATTCCAGTTTTCCCCGGTCTTCATCGGAGGCGGTCATCGGATCAACCTGGGTTATACCCACGTCAGCCATCGCTTCTATGCCGCCTTCACTACCCGTTGCGTCGGCATAACGACCGGTTATCATGGTGGCCATCTGGGTGCGCAGATTGCGCGGGGTAGACTCCCCTACAAAAACCCCGGTGTCTCGCTCTTCTTCATCCGCTCCCGGTTCTTCAGGCACATCCACCTCACTGCGCTGGTTAATAAACTCAACGACACTGTTGTATTGGTTTACAAACTCTCCAACCATTTCAACAACTTCGTCTTCATCCTGGAAGACCTCTACCTCTACCGGGTTATCCGGGGCGTGAGCCTCAGAAGTATGTAGCTCCTGCAGATCCAACTCAAGACCATTGAACTCAATCGTGTTACCGCTGGCCGTAACAGTGTCACCATTTATGGTCGCTTCAGCGTCACTGCCCTCCTCAAACTCTCCCGCTGATTGAGGGTAGCTTTCTTCCCCTTCTTCACGTAAATGCAGCACGTTGGCAAGATTACCACTGACGTCATCAACTTCAATTTCACCGGCTCCGGGTTCATCAGCCTCAAGCGTTACCCGGTCAGTCGCTTCGTTGTAGGCGACGTTGACTCCTTCAACTTCTGTATTCATTCTACTTATTACGTCGGAAAGAGAATCCTGATCGTCCCACTCGACAGTTGTGTTGTTTATTTGTATTTCTCCCGATTCGTCTATAGGAACGCCGGTTGCCGTTTCGGCAAGCGGTGCCCTTGAATCGAGGGATAGCAAGCTTGCGCCGTAATCAGACTGGGTGTCACTATACTCATGAATTGTTGAATCTGAATTAAAGCCAATACGCTGAAAAAATCCATCGTTAGAATTGTCGGCTATTTCAAATGTGCGCCCCCCCTCGTGGGTACTACTGGACTCAGCGGCGTGGAGGGTAAAGCGGTCATTATCGGAGTGATATTGCAACTGCATTGACCAGTTGTCCGGATCTTCCATCTCGGCTCGATCCTCGCCGGCGCCATCATATTCCAGCACTGCATCGTGCTCGTGACCGATTTCCGGATTGTTTACTATTTCCATCAGCTCGTCAAAAGTTTCAATACTGTCCAGATCGATGCTGACACCAACAGTACCCTCGTCGGTGTCCTGGCGCACCATTATGTCCTCTTCACCTTCCCCGGTTGTTTCAACCTCATAGCGCAGCTCATCAAGGTAATCAGTTGCCGTATTTAACGAACCATCACCGCCAACCAGGAAGTCACTACGCGTGGTTGTCCCATCGTCAGCGGAATACATTTTCTTATCTTGAAGAAAGCTCCCGCTCTGGACCGAGGCTGTCTCCGCCAGCTCTTCCACAAACACTTCGTGCGTACCGGGGGTGGCTTGATCTTCGTCGACAATTGTTGCATCGAGGACATTTTCATCAGAAACGGAGGTATCAAGCGGGTCAAAATTATCGGGGTCGGCAAGGTCGGAAACACGAGATTGAAGGCTACCAGCTCTACCTGCCAAATCACTGTATGCGCTCTGTAGCTCTTCAGTCTCTTCAATACGTTCCTCGTAACGCTCAATCGGTTTGGCCTCAAGTTCCATCAACTGGCCGATTATCTCGTCCCAGTCCATGCCCGAGGCCATTCCAGTCATTTGCACGTTACCCATACATAAAACCTCCCTGTGAGATTATCACATTGCACCAGGTTAAATTTTCCTTCCTCCAGTGAAGGACCTGGAGTTTCATTGTAGTTAATCGACAGCTTTTAAAAAAACTTAAGTCCTTTTTTATAACACCTATACATAACATAAGGGGTCAGGGAGTAAATTTCAAGTAATAATCTCAGGTGCGGAGGATTAACTCTTCTCGACCCGGGCCAACAGAGACATAGCTAACCCGGACGTCAAGCTGATTTTCAATAAAATTAACGTAATCGCGCGCCTCCACCGGTAACTGGCTGAAGTTGCGGCAGTCACGTATTTCTTCCGACCAGCCGTCAAAACTTTCCGTAATGGGAGTAACCTCCGCCAATTTTTCGCTGCTGGCAGGAAACTCAGTCAGACGCTCACCAGCGAAGCGATACCCGGTAACCACTTCAAGCTCGTCAAGCCCGGAGAGCACATCTAACTTGATAAGGGCAAGGTCAGTAAATCCATTGACGGCACAGGCGTAATTCATTTGCATAAGATCAAGCCATCCACAGCGGCGAGGACGACCGGTTGTGGCTCCAAACTCTCCTCCCTTTTCGCGTAGATATTCGTCCTGGGCCTCCTCAAGTTCGGATGGAAACGGACCGGCACCGACACGGGTTGTATAAGCTTTGGTTACGCCGACAACCCTGTTTACACGGTGGCCGGGAAATCCACTACCGGTTACGACGCCGCCAATTGTGGGATTAGATGAGGTTACGTAGGGATATGTCCCGAAATCTATATCAAGCATGGTGCCCTGGGCCCCTTCAAACAGAATCTTTTTATTCTGCTGGCGGACACGGCGTAAAAACTCTGGGCAATTTACAACCTGATCCTCTAATTTTTCATAATACCGGCAATATTCACCGGCAAGCTGCTGGACTGAGCTGCCCTGCCAGCGTCCGTAGTTAGCTTCATATTTGCCAATACTGGCGCGGCAGAAGTCAAGAACTTTCTCCCGTTCAGCAAGGTCACAAATACGCAGACCACGACGCTGAATTTTATCGACGTAGGCCGGACCTATACCTTTCTGGGTTGTGCCTATCTTTGAGGAGCCTCTACTTTTTTCTTTTTGAGCGTCGGTCTCACAATGAAAAGGAAAAAGGACATGTGCGCGCGAAGCAACACGAAGACGCTCATAAACCGGTATTCCCATACTATCCAGCTCTTCAATTTCCTCAAACAGCTCACGCAAATTAACCACGACTCCCGGGCCAACCACAGAAACTGTTTCGCGCTGTAAAATACCTGAGGGTATAAGATGCAAAACATACTTTTCATCGTCAACCACTACTGTATGACCGGCGTTGCTTCCCCCCTGAAAACGGACAACAACATCAGCCGAGGCCGCCAGTTTGTCTACAATTTTACCTTTGCCTTCGTCGCCCCACTGGGCTCCAATTACAGCTTCAACTTCATCAATCATCGTCTTTTAATATCCTTTCCACCTCAAGAGCCAGACCGGTGGCGGGCATAACAACACCGTAAGAGCTGTATAGTTCGTCATAACGGCCACCACCTACAACAGGTTTCCCGGTGCCCGGCACCAGCGCTTCGAAAACAAGACCGGTATAGTAGTCAAGGTCACGAACCACGCCAAGATCAACGCTTATCGCTTCAGACAGGCCGGCCTGCGCCAACTCATGGTAGATTTTTTCAAGATAAAGTAGCGCTTGGTCAGTTTTTTTAGATTGGTTTTGTATTTTATTCGCCTCATCAAAAACTTCTTCGCCGCCATATAACAGGGGGAGCGAAACCAGTGCCTCTTTCCTATCGTCATCAAGGTCTGAGGAGGCGATCGCCTCAGCAAGTTCAGTCTGATTTTTCCTATGAATACACTTGCGAATTTTTCGTTCTAATCTCGGTTCCAGGTCCAACTCAGATATTAAGCCCTGGTAGACACCAACGTGACCAAGGTCGACGATATATTTTTCCAGCCCACAGCACTCCAGCATTTCAAACATAAAAATTAACAGATCCCGATCAGCTTCAAAACCATCCCTGCCTAGGATCTCGGCGCCAAATTGCTGAAATTCACGGGCTTCCCCGCGGCGGAGATCAAAATCACGAAAACTCCGACAACAATAACAGTAACGTCCCGGGAGATTTTCTTTCTTCAGCCGGCCGGAAAGTATTTTGGCGACCTGAGCAGTTGCATCCGGACGCAAAGCCAGACGTTCTCCCTTGCCATCAGAAAATTGATAGGTGCGAGCGGCCAGAAAATCGCTAACCCCGCGGGTGATAGAATCGTAGTAATCAATGGTAGGCAGGTCCAGCTCGGAAAAATCGGCGCGGTGAGCCAGATCAAATAGCCGGTTTATAAGTTTTCGTTTTTGTCTGCTTTTCTCGGGAAGATACGCTTTAACCCCCGCCGGCAGCAGTGTTAATTCGCGTTCAACGTTTTCCATGCAGTTTCTCCCTTACGCCCAGCGGTTTTGATTCAAGCGCTCTCTTTTTCTTCGCGTTCGCCCGGATAAACCCGAATGGGCTTCTCGTCGCCGCGGATGGCTTCGGCCGTGACAACACATTCCTCGATTTCATCGTCATCGGGCACATCATACATTATATCGAGCATGGCTCGCTCAATTATGGAGCGTAGTGCCCGCGCTCCTGTGTCCCGTTCTATTGCTTCGCTTGCCACTTCACGCAGGGCATCCGGGGTGAACTTAAGATTAACGTCCTCAATCTCGAATAAAGACCTGTACTGGTCAACAAGTGAATTACGGGGTTCTTGCAGAATACGGACCAGATCATCTTCGTCCAGTTTATTCAAGGTCGTGGTAACCGGAATCCGACCGGCCAGTTCAGGGATAAATCCATATTCCAGCAGATCCTCGGGTTCGACCTCTTTCAAAATCTCCATCCTTTCCTTTTCGCTTAAGGAAGAGACCTCAGAACCAAATCCAACTACATTTTCGTTCATGCGTCGTTCAATTACTTCTTCCAGCCCAACAAAAGCGCCTCCACAAATAAAAAGAATATTATTCGTATCTATCTGGATGTATTCCTGGTGGGGGTGTTTGCGGCCACTCTGGGGCGGCACATCAGCAACTGTGCCCTCAATAATTTTGAGCAGAGCTTGCTGCACACCCTCTCCGCTAACATCGCGAGTGATGGAAGGGTTGTCCGCCTTGCGAGCAATTTTGTCGATTTCGTCTATATAAATTATTCCCTTTTCTGCCTCATTAAAGTCAAAGTCAGCCGCCTGGATCAGACGCAAGAGAATGTTCTCCACGTCCTCGCCAACATAACCGGCTTCGGTAAGTGCCGTGCTGTCGACAATCGCAAAAGGAACCTCAAGAATGTTAGCCAGCGTCCGCGCTATCAGAGTTTTTCCACAGCCGGTCGGACCAATCAGAAGAATGTTACTCTTTTCAATTTCGGTGTTGTTTGTTGACTTCAGTGGCGAAAATATGCGTTTGTAATGGTTGTAAACTGCAACTGAGATTACTTTTTTGGCACGCTCCTGGCCGACAACATACTCGTTCAAATGTTCAAAAATTTCAGCCGGCGTCGGAAGCGAAAATTCCTCGTCGTCAGCTTCGTCGGGAAGATCTTCTGAAACTATCTCGTTACAGACCTCAATACACTCGTCACAGATATAAACACTGGGTCCGGCGACAAGCCGTTTTACCTCTTCCTGTTTTTTTCCACAGAATGAACATTGCAAATCTTTTTCTTCATCACCATAACGAAACATTACATACCGCCTCTACTTGTTAGAATTAAGATAATTCTCCATTAAACAGTCACCACAGTTACAACCGAGGAAAAGTTAATTTTATTCCTCGTCCTCGCGAAGCTTCTCCTCTACTTCGGAGCGGGACTCGAGAACCTCGTCCACAAGCCCATATTCCAGGGCCTCTTCAGCACTCATAAAGTTGTCCCGATCGATGTCCTTACGGATTGTCTCCTCATCGTTACCCGTGTGTCGGGCCAAAATGTCAATAATCTGTTCTTTTATTCGCAGTAACTCTTTTGTTCTAATCTCAACATCAGTGGCTTGCCCCTCTGCGCCTCCGAGCGGCTGGTGAACCATAAAACGTGAGTTGGGCAGAGCATAACGATGCTCTGCGTCACCAGCTGCAACCAGCATAGCTCCCATGCTGGCAGCCTGGCCGACACATATAGTGTTAACCGTCGGCTTTACGTATTGTATGGTATCGTAAATAGCCAAACCGGAAGTTACCTCACCGCCGGGACTGTTAACGTATACGTATATATCTCGTTCAGGGTTGTCCGCTTCCAGAAAAAGAAGCTGTGCAACAACAGCATTAGCTTTTTCGGATTCTATCGGTCCACTCACAAAAACAATCCTGTCCTTGAGTAAGCGACTGTAAATATCATAAGACCGCTCACCCTGGGGAGTCTGTTCAACTACAAATGGTATTGTCATCTCTGAAATCACTCCTCCTCGTCCGGAGTCGCGTCGGACTCTTCAGACTCTGGTTCTTCTATCTTAACTTCGGCTTTCTCTATCAAGTAATCAAGTACCTTTTCGTCTCTTTGCTGGTGGCGCAAATTACTGACCAGCTCTTCGCCACCATATTGCTCCAGAAATTCATCTCGATCCATCTGAATATTCATATCATTGAGCCAGTCGTTCAGGTATTCCTGAAATTCCTCGTCTGATATTTCTATTTCCTCTTTTTTCGCAATTGCCTGAAAGCTAAGTGTTAGCTTAATCCGCCGTCGAGCCTCCGGTTCAAGCTGGTCCAGCATTTCATCCTTACTCATATCCTCACGTTCAAGATAATCGTCGAGCGTTTGCCCTTGAGAACTGAGCTGATTTTCAAACTGATTGAGCATATGCTCTTTCTCGTTTTGCAGCATGCCCTCGGGAATTTCCAGACTGACATTTTCTAACAGATGGTCATATACCTGGTTGGCCAGCGTCTGACGACGATTGTCTTCGGCCATATTTTCCAATCGCTCGCGCACGTTGCTTTTTAGGTCCTCGACACTTTCTGCTCCCATTTGCTCTAAAAAGTCCTCGTCGGCAAGCTCGGGTGAATCCTGCTCCTGGATTTCTTTTACATTAACCTCGAACCAGACGTCCTCACCGGCCAGATTGTCGTCAAGAAAATCTTCCGGAAATTTCACCCGCACACGGCAGGTCTCGCCTACGTTTGCACCAATCACACCCTCGGATATGTCGTTCATTAGCTCGTTTGACTCCGACCCAATCTCAAGGATCGTATCCTCCTCCGCGGAACCGGGAACAGGCTGATTTGAGTCATCAAACCCCTGGAGATCAACTTTTACAAAATCTCCTTCCTTAACAGGCCGGGTAATAGGAATCGGTTTAAGTTGTGAAGCCTGGTCTTTTAACGCATCCAGTTTTTCTTCAACATCTTCGTCAGTCACCGTCCAATCGCGGTCTTCCAGCTCAAGCCCTGTGTAGTCTGACTCTTCAAGCTCAAGCTCCGGCTGTAACTCAACCTCTGCTTTCAGATAAAAACCTTCGTCAAAATTGAAGTCCAGTATTTGTGGATCAGCAACAGGCCGTAATTCCTCGCGACGATAAACTTCACGACATGCGTGCGGAACCAGCCGCTGGGCCATATTATGCTGGAGCTGAGGCTTGTATTTGTTTTCAATCATACCAGGTGGAACGCTTCCCTTGCGAAACCCCGGTTCTTCCACTTTAGACTGTAGCTCATTGATCGCCGCCTGTTTCGCCTCTTCAACCGTTTCCGGTGGAACAGTTACTTCAAACTCTATTCTTGAACTACCCGTTTCTTCTACGTTTATTTGCCAATCTTCTTCTGCCAACTTTATCTCCTCCGTATATAGATGTTGCGGGTTACGAGTTGCGTCCACTTTCCCACTTTCACACTTTCCCACTTTCACACTTTCCCACTTTCAATGCGAGGGGCGGGAGTCGAACCCGCACGCCGTAAAGGCACAGGATCCTAAATCCTGCGCGTCTGCCAGTTCCGCCACCCTCGCGGTTATTGAGTGTGAAAGTTAAAAAGTTTGAAAGTTAAAAAGTTACAAAGTTACAAAGTTACAAAGTTTGAAAGTTTGACAAATTACAGAGTTCACCTGATTTTACCCGTATAAGGATATAGGTTTTTCTCAAAATATCAACTTCATTCTCTCAATATTTACAAACCTTCGCGCCACAATAGGGGGGATTGCTATCTATTCATTACCAGAGCAAAACCTCTTAGCTTTTTAATCAATCGTCGTCCAGAGTCAGGATTGACAAAAAGGCCTCCTGCGGCACATCAACCTTCCCCATCTGTTTCAGTCGTTTTTTGCCCTCTTTCTGTTCCTCCAACAGCTTACGCTTTCGGGTTACATCACCGCCGTAGCATTTTGCAGTAACGTCCTTCCTCTGGGCCGGCTTGGTCTCGCGAGCCAAGACACGACTACCAATCGAGGCCTGAATGGGAACTTCGAACTGGTGGCGCGGCAAAATCTTTTTCAACTTTTTAGTTAGCCGGCGACCGACGCGATATGACTTGTCCCGATGAACAATAAATGCAAGAGGCTCAACAGGATCTTTGTTGAGCAGTATCTGAAGCTTTACAAGATCAGACTCACGGTATTTTATAAACTCGTAATCCATGGATCCATAGCCCCGGGTCGCTGATTTTAAGGCGTCAAAGAAATCAACCACAATTTCGGCCAGCGGGATCTCGTATTCAAGCCGAACCATGGTTTCATCAAGATACTCCATCGTCTTAAAATCAGCTCGCCGTGCCTCACAGAGTTTCATCACGTCACCTATGTGATCATCAGGTGTATAACAGTTAAGCTCGACAATCGGTTCGCGAATTTCTTCGTATTCGTTAGGATCAGGCAGTTCTCCGACATAGGATACGTCCCTGACGGAACCATCATTCATCTTAACTTTATAACGAACATTGGGCGCAGTAACTAACAGATCAATTCCAAACTCGCGTTCCAACCGTTCACGTGTAATTTCCATGTGCAAAAGTCCAAGAAAACCACACTTAAAACCAAAACCGAGCGAGTTGGACACAGCGGGTTCAAACTCAAAAGCGGCGTCGTTAAGGGCCAGTTTTTTAAGACTGTCCCGCATTTCTTCGTAACGGTCGCCATCATGGGGATAAAAACCACAAAAAACCATCGGTTTGACCTCACGATAGCCGGGTAATTTTTCGGACTCCGGTATTGGCGCTTCCGCCCCTGTTATAGTGTCACCTATTTTAACCTGATCAAGCGTCTTAATCCCGGCAAGTAAATAACCGACCTCGCCGGCTCGCAACTCCTCTACGGCTTCCATCTCCGGATTGAAGACGCCGACCGAGGTTACTTCAAAGTCTTTGTTCTTCTGCATGAAACGTACTCTGTCGCCCGGTTTTACTCGACCTTCAAAAAGACGGGTATAGACTACCGCCCCCTCATAAGAGTCGTAATGAGAGTCAAAAATCAAACCTTTCAGCCGCTTATCCGCCTCTGCTTCCGGCGGCGGCACCTCATCAACTATCAGCTCAAGAAGTTCATCAACCCCGGTCCCTTCTTTAGCACTGACTTCAATCATATCCTCTTCTTCAAAACCGCGGTCAAGGAGTTGAATCTTGGCCCGGTCGATACGAGCCGATTGCATGTCGATTTTATTGATGACGGGAATAATTTTCAGTCCTACTTTTTCGGCCTGATAAAGGTTTAACAGCGTCTGAGCCTGCACCCCCTGGGTGGCGTCAACCAGCAACAGGGCCCCTTCGCAGGCAGCCAGGGAACGGCTAACCTCGTAAGTAAAGTCGACATGGCCGGGCGTATCAATAAGATTAAACTGATACTCGTCACCGACGGAATCCTCGTATTGCATACGAACCGCCTGTGACTTTATTGTGATTCCCTTCTCGCGCTCAAGGTCCATACTGTCGAGCATCTGCTCCTTAAATTCACGTTTAGAAATTGCTCCCGTCCGCTCAAGAAATCGATCGGCAAGCGTAGACTTACCGTGGTCAATGTGAGCAATAATGCAAAAATTTCTTATATAAAACGGGTCAGTCATTTGTCTTCACCACCTCTGTTCAACAGCCAGGGCAAGTCCACCATAAAGAGCCGGCTCTTCTCGCTCGCACCTTACCATAGGAGTGTTTTTAGCTCGCTCCGCAAAAATATGAGGGTCGCACCCCTCTTTTAACCAGTCGAGCATTAAATCGAGGTCGCGGGAGAGACCACCGGCAAAAACTACCCCTTCCGGTTCAAGCAAATTAATTACTTGAGCAACTCCGCGGCCAAGATAGGTACTCATCTCTCTGACAGCCTCCCCGGCGACCCGATCGTCGTTCATACGTTCAAATATTTCACGAGAGGCCAGTTCCTGACCAGTATTTTCTTTGTATATTTTTTTAAGGGCCGTCGCTGAAGCGTGCGCTTCCAGACAACCATAGTTTCCACAACCGCAACGGCGCCCCTCCGGCTCAACCAACAGATGTCCGACTTCTGCCGCCCCGCCAGTGGCACCACGGTAAAGCTTATTCTCTACAATTATTCCGCCACCCACGCCGGTGCCCAGGGTAAAACAAAAAGCCGAGTCCCACTTTCGGGCGGCTCCATAAGTTGCCTCACCGAGAGCTGCCAGGTTAGCATCATTTTCGAGCTGAAATTTTATTCCCACCTCTTCACAGCTGCGCGCTATCCCCGCACCGGCCCATTCACCAGTCAGGTTTGGAGTCTCCCGAATGTAGCGACCCTCTTCTAACGACCCTGGCACACCAATTACCCAATTCTTTTCAGATGCTCCAGGACGACGCTCCAGGACCTCGGCCAGCCAACTAACCGGATTTTCAAACTCTTCCTGGCGAAACGAAATTTGTTCAGCCAGCTCCTCACCCCTAAAAAATCCGAGTTTTATTGTTGTTCCACCAACGTCGGCCACAATCGTATCTTCGGTCATAGTAAAAAAAATCACCTGAGCCCTTAATTGAGGATTTTCTTTGTCCTCTACCGGGTGGGTTAGCTGCGAAGCCACAAGAATGTTGCTTATTAATTTTACCACTAAACCGATGGAATTTAAATCTTACTCGAGTTTATACCAGAATCTTTTAGTGATTCCTAATCCAACCATCGTGTGATTAACATTTTGTGAATTTCTGTTTAAATAAAGCAGTCTGATATTAGTGCATACTTCACCCCGAATTTTAA